>Ga0187862_10000052_pt1 | contig 119675 bp, 137 predicted proteins | sample June2016WEW_10_1_FD_133003 | JGI IMG/M metagenome (GOLD analysis project Ga0187862, IMG submission 133003) | Peatland microbial communities from SPRUCE experiment site at the Marcell Experimental Forest, Minnesota, USA - June2016WEW_10_150 | ecosystem: Environmental > Terrestrial > Soil >... | reverse complement strand
TCGTGTTCTTCTCGGTGGGTGTCACTTTCTTGCCTTTCGCCTGATGTGCGGTGTTCATGCTCAGAGATGTGCTTTGCGCATAACCGCTGCGTGGGACCAAGCCGGCCCTACGCAGCCTCACTGCGTGCTTAAGTTTTGGCGACGCGATGCAGGGGTAGTGCAGCGCGACGCCCGGGACCGACGCGGCTTACCCGCATGCCTGTCCCGCCCGGACACCGGCCGGAGAGGTGGGGCCGGGATGCCCAAGATGTTTGTCTCACGAGCGGGGGCGCGCCAAGCGAACAGAGCGCCAGCCATATGCGAGCGCGGGCGGTGCCTTGACCACGCCCCTGTTCGGCGGCTGGGCACGCCGAGCGGTCCGGCTCGCGGCACGCCGACCAGTTGGCCTTGATGGGCACAGTCACTCTTTTCCCCTCATCCCTACGCGCATCCTTGCCGCGATCCATCTCGATCGCAAGCCTAGCGGTAGAAGGTTCTAGTTTGTGAGTCCTGTGCAGTATGGCGACCGCGTCGAATTGACTAGTATCGCCGTCTGCGGGTGCGCCCGGACGTTGATATTGGCGCACGCCAAATCTCGTTGCAGAGCCGTGCACAGGCGCGGGGAGTGAGACAGCCGCCCTAGATTCTAGATATGGAAGATTCTACTTCGTGAATAGAAGCTTGGTCCTTGTGAACCTGCCTGTTTTCGGTGTATTGTTGCCATTGCGATGCTTGGGAGGGCAGTCAGGGACGCTGGTACTGGGGCGATGCGCTCACCGGTGAACTGGGCCGTGCTCGGCCTGATGATCGAGCGGCCCAGCTATGGCTACGAGATCCTGCAGCGCTTCGAACGCAACTACGGCGAGCTCTTGAAGCTCAGCAGCCCTTCGCAGATCTATACCGCGCTGGACAGTCTCGTGGACAGAGGCCTGATCGAGGCCACCAGCGAGCCCACGCCTGGTGTCGCCTCGCGGCAGCCCAGGCTGCACTACCGAGCCACCGAGGAGGGAGTCCGGCGCTACCAGGAGCACCTCGTTGGCCAAGCCGAAGAGGACCGGCGACGCTCGAGCTTGTTCGCGCGCGAACTCGCGGCGCTTGCGCCCGAGGCCGCGCTTGCCGTCCTCGATCGCTACGAGCAGATGTGTCTCGCACAGGCGACGAAAGCGCGACCGGGAGAAGGAGATATCGAGCCGGCAGCTCCCGACGCCTCCACGACACTGGCTGACCGCCTCGCCGCCGAGGAGGAGCGGCTGGCCACGGAAGCCAAGCTCCCATGGGTCGACTACGCGCGCAGGGAGCTTCGTGCGATGGCGGATCGGGGTCGCCAGCATGGCCCTGCTTGAGCTCACCGGCGTCGGTAAGCGCTACGGTCGCGGACGGCTGGAACGCGTCGCGCTGCGCGACGTCTCCTTCGAGCTGAGCGCTGGAGAACTCGTCGCCGTCTGGGGTCGGCGCAACTCTGGGCGCTCAACGCTCCTGCGCGTCGCGGCCGGCCTCGAGCCACCCGATGAGGGCGTCGTCTCGCTGCGCGGACGCAGCCTGAACGCTCGCGGTGGCCAGGAGCTGCGCGAGCAGATTCGCTATTGCCGCAAGACATTCCGTGCGACCGAAGGACAGCTCGTGATCGACCGGCTGATCACCGCCCAGCTGACGCGCGGTATACGTGGGCCATCGGCGCGCACCCGCGCGCATGCGGCGCTCGAACGAGTGGGCGCGTCGCACTGCGCGACCCTCAAGCCAAGCGAGCTCGACATCACCGAGACGGTGCTCGTCGGGATCGCCCGCTCACTCGTGCACCAGCCAAAGCTGCTCGTGATCGACGAGCCCACCCTTGGGGTGGACGTCTTCGAACGCGACCGCATTCTGGCTCTGCTTCGCAGCCTCGCCGACGAGGGCATCTCCGTGCTGATGAGCGTCGGCGAGACGACCTGCCTGGCGGGCGCCGACCGAGGGCTCTCTCTCGCCAGTGGCGAACTGCACGGCGAGCTGCAACCCCCAGCACTCGCCCCCGTCGTCCAGCTGCACGAAGCGGCAAGCCGGGCAGCGAGCGCGTGAGCGCCCTTCTGACCCGGCCGCGAGAAGATGGTCCGGCCGTGCTGGAGCTCGCGGACGTCGTAAAGCGCTACCGAGGCGCAAGCGAAGAGGTCCACGCCGTGGACGAGCTGACGCTGCGAGTCAACCCGGGCGAAATGGTCGCCCTGCACGGCCCGAGCGGCTCCGGGAAGACGACGTTGCTGCTGATGATCGCCGCGCTCCTGCAACCGGACAGCGGCGCGATCCGCTACGACGGGCACGACCTCGCCTCCCTGTCCGAGCGGCAGATCAGCGAATACCAGCTGCGGGACATCGGCTTCATCTACCAACGATTTCGGCTGATGCCAAGAGCCTCCGCGCTCGAGAACGCCGCGCGCAAGCTGCTCGTCGGCGGCATGCGGATGCGCGAGGCGCAGGCGCGCGCGAAGCCATGGCTGGAGCGAGTCGGGCTTGGCGAGCGGATCGGCCACACACCATCAGAGATGTCCGGCGGCGAGTGCCAGCGGGTCGCGATCGCACGGGTGCTCGCGTGCGAACCACGGCTGATCCTAGCCGACGAGCCGACCGGGAACCTTGACAGCGCGCGCGGCCGCGAGATCGTGCAGCTGCTCAGCTCGATCGCACACGAGCGCAACGCCGCGGTCCTGCTGGTCACCCATGACCTCGCCGCGCTGGAGATCGCCGATCGCAGCTACGCGCTGCGCGACGGCAGGCTCACGTGACAGTGACCGAGCGACCCGCGATCAGGTCCCGCGCCTTCATGGGCCCGTACGCGCTCGCCTACCTGTATCGCAACCGGCTACGGGTCCATGCCGCGCAGGAGCTGCTCGCCGGCCTCGGCGTCGCCGTCGCCGTCGCGCTCGTCTCCGCGACGCTGATCGCCAACGGCAGCATCGCCGGCTCGGCCGGCGAAGTGGTGCACAAGGTCATCGGCCCGGCCAACCTGCAGGTTCGAGCCCAAGGCCCCGAAGGCTTTGGCGAATCGCTGCTGGCGCGGGTCGAACGCCTGCCGGGCGTGCGGCAGGCGGCGCCGCTGCTCGAAGAGACAGCGACCCTTGTCGGCCCCGGCGGCCGGCGTGTAGCGGTGTATCTCGCGGGGGCGGACCTCAGCCTCGCCACGCTCGACGGGCTCGCCCACACGATCCCGCGTCAGTCCCTCTCCGCCGATGGCATCAGCCTCAGCACCGCCACCGCCAACGCGCTGAAGCTGTCCCCATCCGCGACGGGCGAAGGCGAGCCACCGCTGTCGCTGCTGCTCCGCGGCCGCGCCTATCCGCGGAAGATCTCGGCGATACTGGGCAGGGAAGCCGCCGGCGCGCTCGCCGGTGCTCGCATCGCCGTCGTGCCGCTCGCCGACCTGCAGACGCTCGCGGACCAGCGAGGCCGCATCTCGAGGATCCTGATCAAGACCGAGCCAGGCGCCGAAGCGTCTGTGCGCAAAGCCCTCGTCGGCCTCACGGGTGGGCGTCTGACCGTCGCCCGGGCGGATCAGGATCTCGCGCTGCTTCATCAGGCGCTCGGGCCGAGCGATCAGGCGAGCGGGCTGTTCGCGGCCATCAGCGCGCTGCTAGGGTTCCTGTTCGCCTTCAACGCGATGCTCCTGACCACACCGGAGCGCCGACAGACGATCGCCGATCTGCGCGTCGACGGGACCAGACGCGGCGCGATCGGCCAGATGGTCATCTTCCAGGCGCTGTGCCTGGGGCTGGCAGCGTCCGCGGTGGGCATGCTCGCCGGGTACGCGCTCGCGGTCGGGCTGTTCCACCAATCGACCGGCTATCTCTCCCAGGCGTTCACGCTCGGCTCCGCCACCGTCGTCGGAGCGAGCCCGATGCTGATCGCCCTGGCCTGTGGGCTGCTCGCGACATGCCTTGGCGCCTGCACGCCGCTGCTCGACCTGCGGCGGGGGCGGGCCAGCGACGCTGTCTACGCCGACGACGGCGCCCCCGGAAATCAGCTCAGTGCCAAGACCCGCAACAGGCTCGCGGTGATCGCCCTCGGGCTCCTGCTGATGGCGAGCGCACTGTTCGTGCTCGTGCCATCCGCGGCTCTGCCCGCATGCGTGCTGCTCGCGCTCGCGACGATGCTCGCCGTCCCGATGGCACTGGCCGGTGTCATGCGCGCCACCGGTCTGATCAGCGAGCGCTACCAGCAGCTCACGCTCTTGCCGGTGGCGCTGACCGGGCTGCGGGCGACCACGCTTCGCTCGATGGCGCTCGCCGCGACCGGGGCCGTCGCGCTGTTCGGGAGCATGGCGCTTGGCGGAGCGCGCGACGATCTCCTGCGCGGCATCGGACAGGTCGCTCACCGCTTCTCCGGCGACGCGCAACTCTGGGTCATCAGCCCGCTGGACAATCAGGCAACCGTCCCGTTTCTGGCGGGCGACGACGCGGCACGTCTCGCCGCACTGCCGGCCGTGTCCGGCGTGGGCGCCTACCAGGGGAGCTTCCTCGATTGGGGCGGGCGCCGGCCGTGGATCATCGCACGCCCAGCCAACGCGACGACATCGGTGCTCGAAGGCCAGATCCTCCAGGGACAGGCCACGACGGCGGCCCGACGGCTGCGCGAAGGCGGCTGGATAGTGCTCTCCAAGCAGATCGCAAGCGAACACCAGCTCCAGGTCGGAGGGATCGTGCCGCTCCCCACCCCCACGGGCACGACACAGCTCCGGCTCGCGGCCACGAGCACGAACTTCGGCTGGCCCACCGGCGTGATCTTCATGGACACCCGCGACTACGCGCGAGCCTTCGCGACCTCGGCGCTCACCGCCCTCGGCGTCGACCTGGAGCCCGCCTCTAACGTCGCTCAGGCGAAAGCGGCGGTCGAACGTCAGCTCGGAGAAGACAGTGGGCTCGAAGTCATCACCCCGAGCACGCGCGCGGCGCGGATCGAAGCCTCCGGCGGCGAAGGGCTCGGCCAGCTCGGAGAGATCGCGAAGCTGCTGCTGGCGGCGACGATCGTGGCGATGGTCGCCGCGCTCGGCTCGAGTATCTGGCAGCAGCGGATATCACTCGCCTCGCTGCGCCTGGAAGGCACACGACCCGCGCAGCTACGGCGCCTGCTGCTGCTCGAAGCGCTCGTGATGCTGTGTGCGGGCTGCATCACCGGAGCGCTCGCAGGCGTCTGCGGGCAGCTGATCATCGACAGCTACCTCAAACACGTCACGGGGTTCCCGGTCGCCACCCTCGTGACCGCAGGACGCCCACTGGAGATCTTCGTGCTGGTGGTGCTCGTCGTGCTGGCGCTCGCGGCCATACCCGGATTCCTCGCTTCGCGCGTGGCGCCCACGCTCGCCTTCGGGGAGGAGTAGAGGAAGGAGATGAGTAGAAACCCCGCCCACTCATCCCACGCCTCTCGGGATCGATCAGCGGTCTTCGCCGACCGCCGGCTCCTGGCGCGCGCGGGCCTGGCGCTCGTGCTCGCCAACGCGCGCTACTGGACGACCGTCGCGCCGGAGGTGCGCGCCCAGCTCGCGCGCTGGAGGACGCGGGCCAGCAAGATCGAGGATCCCGAGCTACGCGCGCTCGCGCTGCACACGCTGCAGGAGGAGGGGTTCGCCGCCGAGGTCGCGGCGACCCTCGCCACGCTCACCCCACGCCGACACCGCAGAGCCGCGATCCGGGGGATCGTGGCGCTCGAGGTGATGTACGACTATCTGGATGGCCTCACCGAGCAGCCCACTCAAGATCCACTCGCCAATGGCCGCCAGTTGTTCAAGGTCTTCACAGACGCGCTCGACCCCGGCGCACGGCTCGACGAGGACTACTACCGCCACCGTCCATCCGGATCCGACGGCGGCTACCTGCGGGAGCTCGCGGAGACCGTCAGGGAGACGCTCGCGTGCCTTCCCAAGGCAGACGCGCTCGCACCGACGATGCTGGGCGCAGCCGCACGCTGCGCGGAAGCGGAGGTGCTGACCCACGCCGCCACCCTCAGCGACAGCTCACTGGCCGAGCGATGGGCCAGAGAGACGACGAACGGCTCGGGCCTCGATTGGCGCGAGTATCTGGCGGGCGCCGCGTCGTCGGTACTCGCCGTGCACGCGCTGATGGCGCTCGCGGGGGACGAGCGCACCACGGCCGCACACGCAGCGCCGATCGACGAGGTCTACCTGGCGCTGGGGGTTCTCAGCACGATGCTCGACAGCGTCATCGACTACGAGCAGGACGCGGCAGATGGCACGCTCGCCTACATCAAGCACTACGACGACCGCTCGCTGCTCGGACAGCGTCTTGTCCACGTCGCCCAACAGGCCGCGACGCGGGCACGCGACGCACCGGCCAGCGCGCACCACCTGATGACGATGGCCGGCGTCGCCGCCTACTACACCTCGGCGCCGAGCGCCACCAGCGAGCTGGCTTCGCCGGTGACCAGCCGGATCCAACGAGAGCTGCAGCCGCTGATAACGCCCACGCTCGCGGTGATGCGCGCCTGGCGGCTCGCCAAGCGAGTACGCGCAAGCTGATGCCCTCCCGCCCTGGAAACTCGCAACCGCCGGCGCGGCATGTCGCGCTGATCGCCGACGGCAACCGCCGCTGGGCACGCGCGCGAGGGCTGCCGGTGTCAGCGGGCTACGAGGCCGGCGCCGACACGCTCAAGGCGCGCCTGGCGGACGCGATCGAGCTGGGGGTGCAGGAGTTGAGCGTCTACTCGTTCTCGACCGAGAACTGGTCTCGCCCCGCCGAGGAGGTCCGCGAACTGATCTCCACGCTCGCTGCGCGTATCGAGAGCGAGACCCCCGAGCTGGACGCTCAGGGCGTTCGCATGCGCTTCATCGGTAGACGTAGCGACGCCTCGGGAGAGCTGGGCGCGCTGATGGAGTGGGCCGAGTCGCTGACGAAGGCCAACCGTCGCATCACGCTGTGCATAGCGTTCAACTACGGCGGGCGCGCGGAGATCCTCGATGCCGCCAAGCGCTTCCAGGGAGGCACGGAGGAGGACTTCCGCCGCTGCCTCTACGCGCCCGACCTGCACGACCCCGACGTGATCATCCGCACCGGCGGCGAGCAGCGCCTGTCGAACTACCTGCCCTGGCAGGCGGCGTACTCCGAGCTCGTGTTCCGGGAGGAGATGTGGCCCGACTTCTCCCGTGCAGCCTTCACGGACTCACTCACGCGCTTCAGCAGCCGCTCGAGACGCTTCGGCGGCAGGGCAGCCGACGCTCCGCCGACCGAGGCCCCCGACGCAGCGCATCAACTCGCGCTGCGACGCGTTACAACAGCAGTCGACGATCGGAGCATCAGATGACCCCTCACCATCACGTCCGCCGCAGAGTCACGGCCGCCCTTTGCGGCACCTTCGTCGCTGGCTGCATCGCCACAGCCACACAATCCCCACACGCGAGCGCTTACGCGGCGGAGCCCGGAGCACGCGCGCATGCCGCGCACGTCCTGAGCGCGACCGACACCGCCCATCTGCACTACGTGTCGTCCTCGGGGTCGCTGCTGTTCGACGAAGGCAAGGCGACCGGCACGCTGCCCGGGAGCATGCGCGTGCACCTCGATCTGGGAACGACCTTCACCGGCACGTTCACGATTTATGCGAGCGGCGGATCGATAGAGGGTCGCGGCAGCGCCACGCCGCACGGGTCCGGCACCTACGAAAGCTTCTCCGGCACGCTCACCGTGACCGGCGGCAGCGGCCGGTACGCTCACGCGCACGGCCACGGAGGGCTGTACGGCACCTTCGACCGGGACAACTATGCGCTCGTCATCAAGACGACGGGCAGCCTCAGCTACTGACACCGTTCGTGGCTAGCGTGGGTCGAGCCTTGCGCGTCGCCCTCGGCACACTGGCGACTGTCTTCCTCTGCCTGTACCCGGCCACGACCGCGGGCGCCACTCAATCGGCGACGCTCGGCGCCTCGTTCACGCCCTATCGACTCGGCGCACCGACGACCGTCGGCCTCAGCCTGCAAATACAGGCCCCCGCAGGCCAGATCCCGTCGGCACTAACCGAAGTCGAAGTGCGATACCCCCAGAACCTCGGCTGGGCGCTCAGCGGGCTCGGCCTGGCCGTCTGCTCGCCCGCGACGCTCGAAGCAGCCGGCGCGAGCGGCTGTCCGGCCAACTCGATCATGGGTGGCGGCAACGCGCTCGCGGAGCTGCGCTTCGGCCCGCAGCTCGTCAGCGAGAGCGCATCGATCTCGATCGCGCGGGCACCAGACGAGGAAGGCCACATCGCGCTCTTGCTCTACGCCTCTGGCCCCAGCCCCGTCAACACGCAGATCCTCTCGCCCGCACAACTCCTTCCCGCCGGTCCACCCTTCGGCGGTCGCCTGAACATGCAGCTGCCGATCGTTCCCAGCGTGCCTGGCGCAGCAGACGTCGCGATCGTCTCGCTGCGCGTGACCCTCGGGCCGCTGGGCCTCACGTACTACGAACAGACGGAAGGCAACACGCTCGCCTATACGCCCAAGGGCATACTCCTGCCCACCACTTGCCCGCGGGGGGGCTTTCCGTTCGCGGCCACCTTCTCGTTCCTGGACGGGTCTCACCCAGCCGCCCGGACCATCGTGCCGTGCCCCGACCTGCGCGGTCGTCGTCATCGCGGGAGGCACTGACCGGAACGCTGCCCCTCGGCTGACGCACGCCAGCGACCCCGCGGAGGGTATCCGGGGGCAGCGAGCCGTCGTCGTGAAGGGCTTCTACGGATGGATCTCCCCGATTGGCTACCCGTCGCCAGCGGTTGAGCTCGGCGAGTCGTAGGCGCTCGGCGGCCACGTACCGGCAGCGAGCTCGGCTTCGTCGCGCTCGTGCAGCGGCAGGTCGTCGGGGTTGACGGCCGCTCGGCCCCAGTAGGCGGCGAGCTTCACCTTGAGCTGGCGGCGCGCCGGTGGCTGGAGCTGCGCGACGCGGCGGGGCGGATCACGCAGCAGCTCATCCGAGACGAGCGTTGGGCGGAAGAGGCAAGCCACCTGCTCGCTCTCGAGGATGTTGCGTAGGGCCGGCAGATACATGTAGGGCGTGATCGCGTCTCGGCTGCGCAGCAGGCCGAGACTCTGCTCGATCGCAGCGGTCTGCTGGATCACGAGATCGAGTGGCAACACCGGAACCAACACGCGGTAGGGGTGCGCGACCGCCGGGCTCGTCCCGTGCTGCTCGGCCATGTCGCATGTGGGCGTGATGAGCAGGCCGTAGGCGAAGACAACCTCGCCCAGGAAGTGCTTGCCCGACGCCTCGCCCTGCTCGGAGGTGTAGACGACGGTCGGCTGATCGCCGAAGGGAACCGCCTCAAAGAGATCGCCAGCAAACAGCGCTTGAGCCCACGGGCGCTGCCAGTACTCCTCGTCGTGTGGTCGATGCTGGCCGGGTCCCATTGCTTCCTCGCGCTGTGCGCAGGGTCGCGAAGCCTAGTTCGAGTGGCGGCGATCGCCGAGGTCAGTCGACTGAGCGGGCACGCACCGGGACAACGTCGTCGTCGGCGCGCAAAGGGGCGAAACCGCTGAACATCTGCGCACGCACAGCCTCGACATCATCGGGGCGAAAGCGCCGAACACCGCTCGGCAGTCGGACGGCGCGCAGCAAGCCGCGCTCCTCCCAGCGACGCACGGTGTTCTCGTGCACCCCAAGCGTGCGGGCGACCTGCCGAACTTGCATGAGCTGCGCCATCGGTGCTCCTTTCGTCCATAACGCTACGCCACTTGAGCCAGAATATCAACTAGGGATAGATGGTGGACTTGGCGGACTTAGTTTAGCCGGTTGACCAATCACGGCGGCAACTGCGACGGCGCCGGAACCGCGGGGGAAGGCGCAGGGTCCCCCTCGGTCCCTCTTCGATCCGCAAGGTGATCGATCTGCTGGCGATGATCCTCGAGGATGCCGTCGAGGACGGCCATCTCGATCACAACCCCGCCCGAGGCAAGCGCATGCGTGTCAGGGTGCCGACGCCAAGCCGAACGTTCCTGGAGATCGACGAGCTCGCCGCGCTCATCGACGCGGCCGCCGGGCAGGACATCGCGCTCGGGCAGATCCCCGCGCCCGCGGAGCTCGGCCTCACAGCCGCGATGGTCGCCCAGCTGTTCGCGCAGGGCAAGCAGCCGAGCCAGATCGCCAAGCAGCTCGGACTGGCGAAGTCCACCGTCGCCTACCACCTCTCGCGGCTCGGCCTGAAGGCGGGACGTGGCTACGTCGGGCGGCGAGTCGTGATCGAGGTGTTGGGGCGCTCAGGCGTGCGCGCGAGCGAGCTGTGCGACATCAAGATCGGCCACCTGCGCCTGCACGATCCGGCCGGCGCCCGCTTCCACATCCCCGACGCCAAGACCGAGAGCGGCATCCGCGAGGTGCAGATGTCGCTCGACCTCGTCGAGGCGATCGTCGAGCACATCGACCGCCTGCGGCGCATCGGAGCCCCCACCGGGCCAGACGACTACCTGATCCCGAACCTGCGCGGCGCAAGGATGGACCGCCAGCGGGTGGGCGAGATCGTAGGCGAGGCAGCCACGCGCGCCGGCGAGCTGCTCACCAAACGAGGTCTACCGCCGCTGCCGAACACCACGCCGCACACGCTCAGGCGCACGTACGTCTCGATCGCGCTGCTGGCCAACAGCTTCGACGTGAAGTGGGTCATGGACCAGGTCGGCCACGCCGACTCGAAGATGACGATGGACGTCTACGCGCAGCTGCAGCAGCGCGCCAAGCGCGACCACGGCGCGCACATCGACGAGCTCGTGCGCCAAGCGCGCGTGCAGCTGCGCACGCCCGAGGAAACCGCCTCAAACGCGTCGATTGGGACGGCGATTGGGACGGGAGGCCCAAAATCGCCGATTTCGGCTCCCGATCGCGCGGCGGCCGACGATCGAAAACATGCCTCTGAGCAGGCAGAAAGTGACATGGCGAGACCGGGATTCGAACCCGGGACACCACGATTTTCAGCCATCGCGGTGCCCTCCATTTTGCTCGCCCCCGGAGCCTACATCGGGGCCGCTTTCTCGGTCGCGCCGAGCCCAGTTCCGTAGCCGAATCACCTGTATCTAAGCCAAAAGCAAGTCCCTCCGCGATTTGCTCGGCGGGGTCGGCGCGCGGCTTACGGGATCGAGCCCTAGCCGTCGTGATGCCGCCGGTTGCCGGTGGATACCGGGGGGTTTAGGACGGAAAAGGGGGTCTTCCGTCCTAAACCCCCCCCGGCAAGATGGATACGCAAGCCGGTGGCGGAGATCGCCGAACGGGCGGGACTGACGGAGCGAATGTTGAGCGCCGCTTGAATCCGGCATGAATTGACCGATCCGCGCCGTTGATCGTCGGGATGCGGTTGTTGGCGGGGCTGAAACGGGCGGGCGGTCGGGCGGAGAGCTTGCGGGCTGCGCGAGCAGGTGGCTGGTCGCGCTCGATCACGAGCTCGTCGCGGTCACCCCGGCCGTCAGCGAGCTCGGGGACGCGGTCGAGGCGATCATTCGCAGGACTCAAAGGTGTCGATGCCCTCGGCCCGGAGTGCGCCTACATACGGTGCGACACCCGGGTCCAGCTCGGGGAGCCACCGGGTGCGCCATGCCTCATGCGAAAGCTCCGCCATTGGCGCTCTCCCTTCGGATGGTCTAGGCGTGATACCACTCGACGGTGGCGGCTCCCTTTGAGCAGTCTCCGCCTTCCCCGTGACCGGGAAAGCCGCTGCCGTCGCCGAAGCACGTCCAGCCGGGTAGGCCGTAGAGCTTCCAGCGGCACTGCGAGGCCGGACCTTCGGGGTTGCCGACAAACGTCACGCCGACGCCCGACTCCATTGCCTGCACCATGGTCAACGCTTGCGCGCACGACACATTGCGCGTCTGAATCAGGATCGGGTAGCCGCGCTTGAAGCTCCTGAGCGTCGGGACCGCCGGGCAGTTGTGGTTCGGCGGAGAGAAGGCGGTCGCTCGCCCATGCTCGGTGAGCAGGGCCGTGCCACCGAGTAGCGCCACCGCCACGATGAGGACCGTCAGCCTTTTCATGACGCCCGCAGCCTACCCCACCGCCGAATCAAACTGGTACACCACCCAGCGGCCCAGTCCAGGGCGGCCCGACAGGGTCGAGCGCAGCGAGCCGCGAAGCGGCGCCCTTGACGGGGACGCGAAGCGGAGCCACCCCACCCCAGGCCAACCCTTTCAACGTTTCAACGTTCGAGCGTTAGCCCCACCGGTTCCTAAGTTCAGCGGCATCTGCGTGCCGGATTTAAACGGCGCCCAACAGCGAACATTCTTCCGGCACTTCGCCGACAAGCGCGAGGTCCTGTTCGCGGGCGCGGACGCGGACGCGCTGCGAGAGCTGCTGGTCAGCACGGTCGCCAAAGCGCCAGCGTCACTGACGCCGATCGACGCGGCAGTCGCGGGTCTCCGGGCCGCCGGTGCTCTCATCCAGGAGGGCGGGGAGCTCGCGCGGCAGCGCCAGGCCATCATTGCCTCGAGCGCGGAGCTTCAAGAGCGAGCTGATCAAGCTCGCATCACTCGCCGCGGCGCTCGCCGCGGCGTTGCGACGGCGCGGGTCGACGATCCAGCCGCGAGCCTGACCGCTGAGGCGGGGATCGCCGTCTTCAAGATCGCATTTGAACGCTATGTCGAGGAGACCAACCAGCAAGACCTCCCGCGACTCATCCGAGAGTCGCTCGACGAGCTGAGAGCCGTAACCGCGGGCCGATAGTCGCCGGTTAGCCTCGCCGAGCACCAAACCGTCAGGCTGTGACTCGGCGGGTCAGGAGCTTGGGGCGAGACGGCGGCGCGCCTTCTGCAGCGATGGGACCGCGTTCTTCGCGCCGCTGAGCACACGAGCGCGCACGTCCACGCTGGCCTTCTTCGCGGCGATCGTGATCTCCTCACCGCTTGCCGGGTTGCGGCCCTTGCGTGGCTTCTGCGCCGGCTTCAGGCGCACGGTGAGTTGCACCAGGCCGCCGATCTTGACCCGCTCGGCGTCTCCAATCTGGTCGAGAACGACCGCCTCGAGCGCGGCCAGCGCGTTCTTTGCGTCGGTCTTGCTCAGGTTCGCACGCTCGGCGACGGCAGCGGCAAGTTGGGTTTGGGTCAGCATCGGATCTCCTCAGCGGTGGCTTGGTCGACACGCGTGAGTAAAGCCGACCGAGCGGACGCGGTTGGCGGCCGATCGGGGGGCGCAGCGAGGCGCGCCACCATCTACGCCGATCACCCCCGTCGCAAAGTGCTCGTGACGGGCCTGTCGGCACACCTGCACGCACGAGGAAGACGCACTGAGCTCTCTCTCATCCCGCGGCGACAATAGTCATCTCTTGCCAGCCCACAGTGCCGACCGTTACCCTCAACTCAACGATGAGTAAGACCTCAACCAGAGGGTTAGACTTGCGCATAGCGGCGGGAGATGTAGACATCCAGGTCCACTTGTCCACCAGCCCGCGCGCTGAGTTCATCGCGCGAGCCGCCCGTCCGAAAATGGGCTCAATATGCACGCGGTGCAAGCCTGATAACTGGCCATGACAACGCAACTGACATCCCGGCCGTACGGCGACGGCTACGAGCTCGTCGCCGAGGAGCGGGTCGTGGGCAAGTTGGTATGGGTTGCCGCGCGCTTGCCCGAGCGCCAGAGCGCGGGATGGTGGCTTGAGGTTCCGGGCGCGGGGAGCGAGCTCATCTACAGGGTGCCCGCGAAGCTCGCCGGCGAACCCGATCGAGCGCGGCGAGCCGGTGAGCCGGCGTCGCTAGGTCTTGCGCTGGCGATGATGGCCGACCGCGCGGAGGGCCTCCTCGACCGCGCCGCGCCGCGGCGACAGCCAGAGCGAGACATATAGCCCGGCTTGAACCGCGCCGTGGGTAAGGTCGCGGGTTGCCTACACCCCTGCGGCATGATCCACCGCATGAACTATCCGCGGATCAACCAACACCGTCATCTGCTCCGCGCGGGACGCCGAGCGATCGTTGCGGTCATCCTGGGCGGGTGCGGCGCCCTGCTCGCGATCCTCACGCTGGCGAGCGCGTGGTGGTTCGCCTCGACGGGCGCAACGACAGCCGCGGTCGGGGCTTTCGTCGTGCTCGGCGGCCTGACGGCGAGTGTCCTTGCCGGTTCCGCCCACATGCTGCTCGGGGCGCGCCGCGGGATCGCGCTGGCCGAGCGCAACCGGATCGGCGCGGAGAGCGAGGATTACGTGACAGCGACCCTCGAGGTGCTCTGTCGCGATGGGTGGCGCCGTCGGGGATCGGTGAACTGGCCCGGCGTGGGCGACATCGACAATGCTCTGCTGTCCCCGGGCGGGGAGGTCGCGTTTGCCGTGGAGACGAAGACCCGCGTCTACTTGTGGGAGCACCTGCAGCGCGTCTATGAGCAGGCGGCCTGGCTCTGTCGCCGCCACCGCTGTCGCGCTGGGGCGGTCCCGGTGCTGGTCCCCGCGCGCGAGCGCGGCGTCGAACGCCTCGAGCGGGGTGTGCTCGTGGTGTCCCCCGACCGGCTCGTCCCGGCGCTGCGAGTTGCGTATGAGACCGCGAGATCCATGGCCACGTGAGCGCAAGGACATCCGTAGGTTTCCTACACCCCGTACGTATCGTCTGATCTGATGGGTGCCGCAGGCAAGAAGCTCCACAGACACGGTGCGCGAAGCAAGGCGCGCAGTCCCGCCGCGTCTGTCAGCGACGGCGGCTACGGGGCACCGCCGCATCCCGTGCGGATCCGGGCAGGACAACGGTTCTGGCCCAGGTCCGGCAGGCGCCGCCGACCGATCGTGGTCTGCGCTGTCGGTGAGGACGGGGTCGTCCGGGCGCGGCGTCTGGATGGCGCTGGGGAGCGTGTGAGGGTCACAGCGACGCGATTGGTGGCCCGGCGCCCTGACGGACAGGGTCGCTACTACCAGTTCATCGCGTGGGCGCCGCGCCGGTATCAGACCTGGGCGGTCGTCGTCCGCGTCGATTCCAGCGAGACGATTCTCGTGCTGCCCGAGTGGCATCCGGCGCGTCCCGTGCGACTCCCCAACAGGCTGATGCCCGAGGACGCCCGGCGTACGCAGGAGTGGCTGTCACTGCGGGCGGACCTGTCGGTGTCGGCCGCCGGGCAGCTGAACCCGGCGGCTCTGTCCACGTGCGCGGACCCTGGCCTCGAGCTGTGCGGTCGACCGGCATGGAGACCCGTGTCGTGAGCGTTCCTAACGAGCATCGTTCGCGGGCGCCTGCCCGGCGCAACCCGGATCGCATGTTGCGTGACTTCGGCCGCCATCTCGGCTGGCACGGGCGCACCCGCCAGGTCAACGGCGAGCTCGAGCGCAAGCTCGGAAGCCTCGATGGGTTTGCGTGGCACATCGAGCGTGACCTCGCGATCTGCTCGGTGCCGATCCCATTTGTCCTGTTGGGCCCCAGCGGGCTTTTTCTGCTGCAGGCCAGTCGTGGACAGTGGACAGCGGAGGACATCGATCTGATGAGCAGAGCAGCGAAGACGCTGGCCAGCACCCTGGCGGAGTATCCCGACGAGGCTCACCCGGCGATCGTGATGCTCGAGGACGATCAGCCGCCGCGCCAGCACTTCACCGCCGCCGGCGAGGGCCCGTGCTGGATCCTCGGAGACGATTGGCTTTCACGGTGGCTTGATCGCTTCTGCGACCACGGTCTCTCAGAGGCCGACATCGCGGTCCTGCGCGATCACTCAGACTCCGTCCGAATATGCGAGCGTCAGCGCGTCCTGCGTCCGCGAGGCGAGGGCTAGGCTCTTGACTTTCCCGCTGTTTGAGAGACCATCTCTATCGAGCATGGGGAGAGAACGTGGCCCATCCGGAGGAACCATCAGCGCAGCACACAAGCGCGTCGCCCGGTCTGGCTGGGCTGATGTCTGCGTCGGATCTCGAGCACCTGTCGACGTATCTCAGCGAGCACATACTGCACGAGCTGACTCTTGTGTTGGCGGCATGCGAGCCACCGGCGCGCAAGGCGATCCTGCGAGTACTCCGTGAAGAGGCTGAGGCTTTCGGGGACCGCGTGCTGATCCTCGCCCTGGCACGTGTCGGCTACGCATCCGACCCCCCGGGGGCGGGCGGATGAGCATCCGCATCGTGCGCGGGCAGACGCCCCAGCAGCAAGCGGACGCTCTGGCGAGGGCCAACCTCAAGCGGCTCGAATCGGTGGTCGTCAACGCGGTCCAGGGGAAGCTGCAGGCCCGCAAGATGTGGCTCGACAAGAGCGACTTGGAAGCGGCCTACAACCTCGGCTGGCACGGCGTCTGCCAGTACATCACACAGGGTGAAGAGGTCAGCAACCTGACGGGCTTCCTGATCGATATCACCTACAAGCGCGCGTTTGATATCTACCGCCAGCGGCACGAGGGCCAGCACGCGGACGCTGACCTGGCGACGCACAGCGCGGATGGCGATGTCGTCGATCAGGTCGATGACCAGCTCAAGATCCAGGAGCTGATCGCGCGCATGAAGCGTCGCCTCAACGAGAACGAGCGCAAGGCCGTGACCCTGTGCTTGCTGCATGGTTTCAGGCGCCGCGAAGCGGCAGACATGCTCGGCATCGAGCAGGCCTCCTTTCAACGCATCATGGACAGCGCGACCAAGAAGCTCGGCGGGATCGTCGCGGAGATCGACGCGCGAGGGTGCGGCGAGGACGAGTGGTCGCGACTCCTTCGCAGCTACGCGCTCGGGCTGCTCTCAGAGACGGATCGCGACTACGCCCGCGCCGTGAAGCACATAAACGAATGCGAGGCCTGCGATCGGTATGTGATGGGTCTGAAGGGTCTCGCGGCGGTGTTGCCGCCTGTCGGCCTTCCCTTCATGCCGATGCTGGGCCACGAGAAGGCGATCCTCGCCCACCTGTATCGCATGTTCGGCGGCAGCCATGGCGGCGCGAGTGGCGCGGCCGCGGCCCAGACGGCCGGCGGAACGGCCGGCGCGACGACCGGCGGAGGAAGTCTCGTTGGCTCGATCAGCGCCAGCGCCGCCGCGAAGGGCGCCGCTGTCATCGCCATCGCGGTCGTGGCCATCAGCATCAGATCCTCACACGATGCCACCAAGCACCACCCGTCGCCCCCGCGGGCCGCTACCGTGCGGGCGGCACCCGCGGTAGCGGCTCCGGCGTTGGCGTCCAAGCCAGCGCTCGCGTATTCGCCACGAGCCCTCCCTCAAGCGACGCACAAGGTCGCCCGGGGGTCGCGTCGCAAAGGCGGCGACGGACCCCAGCGCCGGAGCACCTACGTCGCCCGTCACATCACGGCCGCGGTGCCGAAAGCCACGTCCTCAGAAAGCGCGGTGCAGAAAGAGTTCGAAATCGAACCGACGACACGCGGCGCGTCCGCCACATCGCAGGATCAAAGCGCGCGCGCCGCCGCCAACCAGGACTCGGGCACAAGCGCTCAGTCGGCGCAATCAGCCGAACGCGAGTTCGGCCCCGAACAGCGGTAGCGTCGCACTCCGCGAGCTGTAGTGCTCGCCGAGGAGGATTTTTTCAAATCGGTTAGGGGGCAAACCGCGAAGTCACTCGACGCCTTTCCAGAACCAATCTGGAGGCGTCGTTGCTCGACCGCTCACAACCCGCGAATCTGTTTGACGCTGCTCGGCCCGAGAGCGAGGCTGCGTGCGCATCTACGCGACCTCTGCCGCGCCTGGAGCGGACTTTGCCACCCCACTCCCGGCGCGCCCGGCGGCCCCGTCCAGTACGCGCGTCGCGTGCGTCGCGTGCGTCCGTAGCTTCACGGTTTCAGGGGACTGCGCGTCCGCGGCTCGCGGAGATCGCCTCGGCGGCTCGCCGGCAGGCGAGGTTCCTCCCAGCCGCGATCGTGGTGCTGATCCTCCTGACCCACCCAGTCGGATGTGGCCGCTCCACTCCCGCCGCTCCTGCTCGGCGCGCCGCTGTACCTGCGCCGCGGTCGACGGTCCCAGTCGCAGCGGTGACCCGGCCCCAGCCACCGACTCGCCCGCGGCCGCGACCCCAGATACGCCGGGCGCCTCGCGCAGCGGCTCACCGCCTCGCTCACGCTCTCACCCACGCTGCGCCAGCGCCAGCGCCTGGGCCTGCGCCGAGCGGTGACCAAACGTTGCCCGTGGCGAGCGCGACGCGCGTGAGCGCGCCCGCGCCCGCCTACGTCCCGCCGGCTCCCTCGCGGCCGTACGCGCGATCCACGCCTTCAGCGAACCGGGGCGAACGAAGTGGCGAGTTCGGCTTCGAAACGCAGGCAGCTCGCCAGTGAAAACCAACACGACCTCTGGAGGAAACCGAATGACCCCGAACGTTCGAGCGGCGCGTGCCCGGCTCAGGCGCGCGCTGACAGTCACACAAGTCGAGCTCGCCGTGATCCTGATCGCCAAGGCCGGCGTCGTCCCACTGCTGTTCAAGTCCGATTTGGGGATCCCGGAATCCTCCAAGGTCGAAGGCATCGACAAGTTCGCGCAGTTCATGGCGTCGCTGTCGACCCCGCTGTTGATCGCGCTCGCGGCCGTCGCGCCGCTCGCGCTGATCTTCGGCGCGGGCGCGTTGATGATCGGTAACAGGCGCGCGTTGACGATCATCGCCTCGACGATCGGCGCGCTCGCGCTCGCCGCATCGGCCACGGGCTTGGTCAATTAGCGCCGTCGTGTCCGCCCCGTTTCACATGACGGCGAGCCGCGCCCTGCTGCCCGCCAGGCGCCGCGACGGTCGCACCGGCCCTCGCGCGGGCTTGGCCTGCGCGGCAGCCGGCGTAGGGATCGTGCTCGTAGCGGTTCTCGCCGGGTCGCTCACAGACCCATCCTCGGCTAACGCGGAAATCCCGGTCCTCGGCCCGGCGGTGAAGGCGATCGGAGGTGTGGGGCACGCCATTCTGCATCCGCTGGACACGGTCGTCGAAGGGTTCGTGAAGATCCTCCAGGCCATCTTCGGCGGCATCGAGGCGCGGTTGATCACCGGTGTGATCAACGCGCTTTTGACGATCCCCAATTTCGATAACGGGCACGTCGCGAGCTTGGAGAGCACGACTGTCGCGATCGCCGCCGGGATGCTATCGGCGGTCCTGTCCCTGTCGATCCTGCGGTACTACCTGGCGGGCTTGACCGATAGCGGCTCGGGGGGCTTTGAGGCCCTTCAAGCCCTGTCGCGGCTGGCGGGCGCGGTCGGATTCATCATTCTCTGGCGCGGTCTTTTTAACACCGTTGTTGAGATCCCCAGGCTGTTCAACGAAGCGCTGTTGGGCAGCGGCAGCGTGCAGCACAACGTGGCGTTGCTGTTCGACGCGGCGCTCGTCGTCGGCTCCGGCGCGTTCGCGTTGAACGCCGGGATTGGCCTGATCTTCGTGATCGTGATCGGGTTCATCGCGGCGCTCACCTTCATCGCGCTGCTGTGGATGAAGGTGCTGCTGTCGGTGCTGCTGATGTTCCTGTATGTAAGCATGCCGCTCGCGGTCGTGGTGTGGCCGATCCCGGAGCTCTCCTGGCTCGCGGCATCGGCAATGAAGACGTTGTTCGTTGCGTTGATCGTGCCGTGTGTGTGGGCGATCCTGTTCGCGCTCGCGGCGGCCGTCAACGCCGACGTGCTGACCTGGGTGCCGACGCACAGTGTCATCGACACGGTGATCGTGCGGCCGCTGGCCGGGATCACGCTGATGCTCCTGTGCCTGACGATCCCGCGGTTTCTGGTGCGAACCGCGATGATCGGCCCGCACGCCCAGCCCAGCCGCGGCCGGCTGTGGCGGACGGTGACGATCGGGATGCTCGGCTCGCGCGCGGTGAGCGGTGGCGCGCGTGCGGTGGCCGGGGCGGCGGCGGAGGGCAACCCTGGCGCACAGCGGATGATCGACGCGCTGCCCTCACCCGCACGACCGCCGAGCGAGCCGGGCAGCGGCGGCCTGGGCGCCCGAATGGTTTTCGGGCGCAGCGGCTTCACCGGCGAGAACGGCAACGGGAACGCGACCGGCAAATCCGGGTCAAAGAGTGGAGCGGGGTCTCAGGAGGGCTCAGGGGTTTCCGAGCAAGAGCCAGGCGAGCAGTCATCTGGCCAAGGTGCCGCTGCTAGTGGCGCCGCAGGCGGAGCGGAGGCTGTGCGGCGAAGCCAGCAGTCGTTCTCGGTCGCCGGGATCGACCGTCCAGCGTTTGATCGGGCTGGTGCCGATGACGCGTGGCAGACGATGCAGGCGCGCTCGCAGATGTCCCCGCCGGACACGGCGGGCGTGGTTGCCGCGATGGGGCATTTCTCACCCGAGACGCAGCGCGGCTTGGCGTCGTTTCATGCGGCGAATCCGACGCGGATGCGCCAGTTCGCCGCCCAGCACGTTGGCGCCGCGGGGCTCAGTGACGGACAGCGTGACGCGCTGCTGACGCTCGGGAGTGCGCCCAAGGACATGCTTCAGAAGGGGATGGCCGGAGCGATCGGCAGGCTGGACTCACAGCCCGCGAGCTCTGAGCAAAGCACGGGGGTGACGGCCCCTTCGTCCTCCGGCGAGCAACCACCGGGCGCCAACCGCGCCGCGAGCCGACGCCCGGATACTCAACCGTCGGTGGACCGGCTGTCCGCCGGCTCGCCGGAGGTGCCCTCGGGTGAAAGCGCTCCGGCGTTGGGGCGGAGCCTGGGGGCGGATCTACCCGAGCAGCCGCGGGGTCCGGCGAGCACGTCGGACGCCGCCGCCGAGAGCCCGTCGGGCGACCTGCCAGACCCCGAGCCATTTCTCGACTGAAGGAGTGCTCTGAGTGAACCCCGCGTATAAGCATCTCTCAGACCGGTTGCGGATCGGCGAGCTGACGATCCCGCAACTCATCTCGCTGTTCTGCGGGCTTATGTGCGGCCTGGTTTTCGCGCTGTACCTCTCGCCTTTCAGCCCGTATCTGACGCTTTTCATCGCGATCTACATCGCGAGCATCCCGACGGGCACCGTGCTCTTGGCAAGCACCACCGAGTTCGACGCCTGGCTCTACCTGAGGGCCGCGTTGCATGACCACTTCACCGACGGGCGCTACATCGCCGGGCCCGGCGCTAACTGCCAGGGATATGAGATCGAGCCCGACGAGGAAACCCGGCGATCAGCAGCCGAGCGCGAGGAGCAACTCGTGGACCTGGGAGCGATATGGGAGTTCTGAGAACGGCTGGCGCTGGGGAGGCGCACCGCATGAAGGAAGCGGGCGAGCTGCTCGCCGTCGAGGCGATCGACCGCACCGGGATGGTGGTTACCAGCGAGGGCGCGCTAGTGCGGATCATCAACGTGACACCGCCGAACCCGCTGATCCTCTCAGCGGAGGAGCGGGTGCGCATCGCCCAGGGGTACTGTCATCTGCTCTCGCGGCTGCGAGCGGACCAGAGCCTGCAGTTCTACGTCGTCTCGCGCCCGATTGACCTGGATGAGATCCTCGCCGGCGCACGGCGGGAAGTGAGCTACACCGCGGGCGATCCGCCCGCGTCACTCGACGGTGAGGATGTCGACCCGTTGGCGGTGTCGCGCTGGCGGCTGTACGCGGCGATGGAGGAGTCGCTGCGCCAGCACGCCGACGAGCAGGCGGCGGTGCAGACCTCTTTCTTTGTGGTGTGCCCTTATATCCCGGTGCGCGGGCAGCGCCATGCCCTGATCCGCGAAATCCGCTCGCGCCGCGGGAGGCTCCCGAGCGGGCCGCTGAAGCGCACCCTGAAGCTGCACCGGCGCGCGACGCGTGAAAGCCTCGCGTTCACCGAAGGGATGCGCTCGGAGCTCGACGCCCTGGCCCTCCCGAGCCGGCTGCTCAACGGCGAGGAGGTCGTGGCCCTTTTGTGGTCGCGGTTTAACCCGACGCAGTCAGACCGCGGGCGCAAGCGCCCGCCAAGGACCACCGAGATATTCGGTGAGCTCGACCGGGAGGTGGACGCCAAGCAGGCGCGGGAGGTAGCACGGCGGCTGCGGGGTCTGATCGCCCAGTCGCCGATGGACTTTGATCGCTCGGCGCACCACGTCGAGATTGACCGAGACGTCGAGCAGACGATCTGGGTCGCGACGACTGCGGATAACACGCAGATGGGGTGGCTGATGGGCTCGATGATGACCCGCGAGCCGTTCACCCTGAGCGTGCATGTGAGGGCGCTTGACCGTCGCCGCGAGCGCGGCCGGTTGAAGATGCGCTACCGCCGCGTGTTCACGGTCAACCGGGGTGCGGAGGCCCGCGGCCGTGTCCCGGACTTCGACCGCCTCGCGCAGGAGGAGGAGTCCGCTCACTTGCTGCGGGAGATGTCTGGGCACGAGCGGGCGAGCCTGTTTGAGACGAGCATCTATCACTCCACGCGCCGCGGCGGACCGGACCCGGATCTCGCGGCGCTCGGGGAGGCCGTGGACTTCTGTGTCGAGCAGTTGAGCTCCACATCGGACGTCGCGGTGAACCGTGGTGCTCACCATCAGAAGCGGCTGTGGCCCTCGACTCTGCCGTTGGGCAGGGACGTCGCCAGGTACACATGCACGTACGCGACGCGCAACGTCGGGGATTGCGTGCCGCTGGCGGGGACGAGCTGTGGCAGCCCCGTCGGGGTGCCGTTCGCGTTCTCCTCCCCGGGGCGCAACCTGGAGCTGTTGAACCCGACCGACCGGGTTCACGACAACCAGTCGTTGGTGATCGTCGGTAAGTCCGGGGCGGGCAAGACGATGATGACGAACACGATCATGGCGCGGTGCCTGGCGCTCGGCATCGGCCGAGTGTTCGTGATCGACCGTGCCGGGCACTACGCGATCCTCACGAAGCTCGTCCACGGCGCGCGCCAGCTCGATATCGGCTCGGACGATTCACCGTGGGCGATCAACGCCTGGGACGCCCCCAACCAGGCCGCGCCACCCCGGGAGAAGGTCGCCTATCTCGTCGCGCTGCACGCGAGCATGATGGGCGATGAGGGCTTGAGCGTGCTGGAGCGCTCGCAGCTCGGCACCGCGATCCGGGAGGTGTACGCCCAAGCGCACGAGGAGAACATGGACGCTCGCGAGTCGATGCTGCAACGGGTGCTGCTGGCGCGTGCGGGTGTGGAAGCAGACGCTGGGGCGGTTGAGATCGCGGCGACGTTGCGCAATCTCGCGGGGCGCCTCGGCGAGTTCTGCGGCGAGGGCGCCTACTCATATTTGCTTGACCGGGAGACGAATATCCCCGAGGACAGTCCGCTGATCGTGTTCGACACCCGGAACTGTCCGGAGGCGATTCTCGGCCCGGTGATGTTCAGCATCATCGAGCACGTCACCCGCGAGGTCCGACGCCACAGCGAGGAACACGCGCACCTCGTCAGCGTGCCCGGCGTGCCGCTGCTGATAGCGCAGTGCATGCTCGTCATCGACGAGGTGTGGCACAAGGTCGCAAGCCCCGAGGCCGGCGTGCACGTCGCCGGCCTGGCGAGACAGGCCCGGCACCTCGGGCTGCTGCTTTTGATCTTGAGCCAGCAGCTCTCAGATCTCGGGACCGAGCACGGACTGCCGCTGCTGCGTAACTGCGGGATGGCGGCCCTGTTGAAGCAGCTGAACGCAGACGAGCTCGAGTTCGCGCAACGCGCGCTGGGCCTGAGTGCCGAGAAGACCGCGATCGTCGCGAACCTGCAGACCGTCAAGGGCCGCTACGCCGAGCTCTTCTGGCTCAACGGCCCCAGAGGGATGGGACGGGTCAGGTTGCCGCTCGCTGCAACGGAGTACTGGTGCTTTACCTCCGAGCCTCACACCGACGTGCCGATGCGCAACGCGATGATCGCCAAGCACAACGGCGAGGTGTGGCCCGCGATCCGCGAGCTCGCGCGCAACGGCGTCCCCGTCGAGACAGGCGAGTAATCAAGGCATGGGCTCCGGATCGGAGAACACGAGCGGGGGGCTACTCGCAGCAGGGCTGACTGCGATCCTCGTGGCGATTCTCGCGGTACTCGGTTTGATCGTGGTGGTCGTCGCGGTCATTTTTCCGGCGACGAGCGCATCGTGTCAGACGCCCGGCGGCACCGGGGAAGTCGCGGTGAGCACGGTGAATGTTCCGCCCGGTTTGAGCGCGATGGCCCGCGAACTGTGGAACACCCCGTTGCGGATGCAGGCGGGCCACTGGTATCCGGTGGGCGCGACCGAGTATTACGCTGGGGACGGCACCGGCAGCGGTCACTTCGGGTCGATCCCCGACCCCGGGCAGGCGAACCTCACCGAACACCCAGACACCTTCGCGGAGCTGTCGCTGCTCCCCACGAACCCAGCGAACGGTGGCACGTTCACGTTCAAGGACGCCAACGCGCTCGGAACGCTGCCGTATATGACAGGGCTACGGGTCGCTCGGGACGGCAAAAGCATCGTTGTCTATAAGAGGGATACCGGCTACGGGCAGGGGCCAAGCGAACACACCCCCGAAGGGTTCGAGTACCGCATCGACTTGTGGGGTCCTTCCGCGCAGGCGCTCGGCGTCTCAAAGGACCAGGTCGATATCCAGCTCGCACCGAAGACAGGCGCCGGAGAAGTCCTCGAAGCGACCCCCGGCGCGAGCGAAGCCGGCGAATCCCACGAAGCCTCAGGTGAAGGTGAAGGTGAAGGTGAATCGCAGTGCGCCGGTGAACCCGTCACCGAAGGGCCGCTGCCGCTGACGGCCAACGAATCGGCGCAGATCCTCCCGGATGGCCTCGCCGCCGCGCCGAAGAACGCGCCGGCGGCGGTGCAGGCGATGGTCGCCGCCGGCAACCGCCTGCACGGGACGAGCTACCTGTATGGCGGTGCTCACGGGACTCCGCTGAGCGAGCTGCAGCCGGCGTATGACTGCTCCTCAGCCGTGTCCTTCGTGCTGCACGCGGGCGGCGTGTTCGGCGAACAGGCCGAGGACTCCACCGAACTGGAGTCCTACGGCCAGCCAGGACCCGGGAAGTACGTGAGCGTCTATGCCAACTCCGGGCACGCGTTCATGTACGTCGCCGGTCTGAGATTCGACACGTCCTTCGAAGGCACCGACACCGGCCCCAACCACGGTAAGAGCGGGCCACGCTGGCGGGTTTTTGACCATGTCCCCAACTGGGCGCCGTGGGTGGTCCGCCACCCCTCGGGGCTCTGAACGAAGGAGGCTCCAGGATGACCGCGAGAGCTCGAGTTGTTCTTTCACTTGCTCTGCTTGCCGGGATCGCACCGCTGCTTTGCGGGTGCGGACTCGCGGGCGCCATCAACCACAACGCTCGGCGCGCCGCCGGTCCCCCGCCCCAGGCCAACCCGGGCGAGCCGCAGGGAGCGCTCCCCGCAGGGGCTGAAGCAGAACAGACGCCCAGGCGACCAGCGTCGACTCCCGAACAGGCAATCACCCAGTTCGCCGCGCTGTACATCAACTGGACCTACCACACCCTCCCCGCGCACGAGAGGCAACTCGCCGCGATCGCGGTAGGCGACGCGCGCCTGGCCGAGCGCCAGGCGGCCGCCACCGCCCAACGCGACACAACGCTCCAGCAGGGGCACATCTACAACCAGGGGAGCGTTATCGCGGTGAGCCGGGTGATCGGCGGAAGCCCTGGGCAGTACGCGGTCATCACCCGCGAGCAGACGGGCGGCGATGAGGAATACGCGGGACTCCAAGCGGCGTTTCACATAACGCTCGCGACCGTTGCGGCGGTAAGAGGGGGCTGGGCGGTGGAACAGTGGCAGCCACAGTCGTAGTCAAAACGCCAGGTCGATCACGCGATGCGTTCACTTCCTTCCAGAGAACGAACCCGGCGTGGTTTCACACGCAGGCGAGCAGTCAACAGTACAGGCGCGCTGTCCGCGAGCGGCCTGTCGTTCGACCAGACGCCCGGGCCGTTGTTGCAAGTGGTAGGGCTGGTCGGTGGCGCGGGCGCAAGCACCCTCGCGTATCTCACTGCCGCTACCGCCGCCGAACAGTCAGGGGCTCCCGTGCTCGTGTGTGACACCGGCGGCCCGACCGCCGGCCTGGCCGTCTACGCGGGGGTGCAGAGCGCACGCACCCTCGCCGACACCGCCGAGCGCGTGAGTGCCGGGGAGCCAGTCAGCGGCGGGCTGTTCGCGCAGGCCGAGCTTGGCCTGCGGGTTATCGCCGGGGAGCCGCAGTTCACTGTCGCTGGTGAGAAAGAGGGCGTGCAGCGGCTCCTGCGCGACGCTCGTCTCGTGCACGGCCTGACGGTCGTGGACGGTGGGACCCTCGCCCGCGCCGCGGAGCAGGCCGCGCTCGCGCTCGCGACTCACGTCGCGTGGGTGCTGCCCGCCAGCGAGAGCGCGCTCGAGCGAGGACGGCGGGTGCTGTCGCGGATGGCGCCGCTTGGGCGGCCAGAGCTGATCATCGCCCGCGCCGATGCGTGCAGGCCACCGATCGACGCGCTGGGAGACCTTGCGGATGAGCGGCGCGCCCCGCTGATCCTGATGCCCCACCTCCCCGCGCTAGCCGAGCTCCGCATCGCGGACGCGTGCGAAGAAGCGGCGCTGACCCTGCAGGCGATCGCGGGACTCCTGCAACGACCATGACCTCGCGGACGGACACCTACCTCTCCGGGCGACGGGTGCTCGCCGCGAGCGTCGCCGGCGCGGCGCTCGGCGGCCTGGCGACCCATGTCGTTTTCCCGGCGGCTGCCCGCGGGCTCCTGGCGGTCCACTTCGCGCCGGTGCGCCACCAGGCAGCGGCGGCCGCCGGGATCTGGGTGCACAACGCGACGATCTTCCTCGGGTTCGCGGTGTTCCTGGGCTGCGCGCAGCTCCTGCAGGGCAGTGAGCAACTCGGGCGTTTCGAGCGGGCGACCCTGCGAGCGTGCGATGGGGTCCTGTGCCTTTGGGCGACGGGGACCTGCACGCTCGCGGGAATGCTCATCGGCGCCTACGGAACGCGGCAGGTCAGGGCGTTCTGGCCGCAGGCGCCCGTCGAGGTCGCGGCCTGGGTACTGCTGATCGTCCTCTACGTCGACGTGCGCCGGCGGCGGGCCACCGTCGCGTTCGCGGCCCGGCGCCTCGCGGTGATCCTCGTGCTCCTGGCGATCGGCGCGGTCCTCGAGCTGTGGGCGGGAGGCTGAGCGTGCGGGTGCGCCCGAGCCACATCTTGCTGCTGCTGATCGGGCTGCTCATGTCCGCCGTGATGCTCGCCGTGCTGATCCCCAAGCTCGGCCATCTCAGCATCGCCAAGCCCACCCCGACGAGCCCGACGACGGGGACCTCGAATACACCGCAGGGCGTCCCGCACGTGCGCTCGGGACATCACGAGTGGCTCACCTTCGCCCACGTCCTCTTGATCATCGCTGTCAGCTTCATCCTCAGCGTGATCTCGCTCGCTGGATGGCTGATCTACATTGCCCGTCGGCGCCTTGAGAACCGGCTGACTCGTGATTACGGCCTGTATGAGATCAAGCTCTCGATGCACGACCAGACCCGCGAGCGGGATCTCGTCGCGATGGTCGAGGCCGCGCTGAACGCCGTCCGGGCCTTTCCGGAGGACCGCGGCAGGGACGGCCAGCCGTTTCTGGCGTTTGAGGCGCACTTCGGCCCTGGACCGAAGGGGGAGATGGAGTGGGTGCTGTGCGTGCGCTGCGAGCGCACGCTCGTGGGGACGCTCGACGGGATCATCAGCTCGGCCTACCCCGACGTCCGCGTCGGCTACGAGTTCATCGGCCCTCCGGAGGAGATCGGCGGGGTGCTGGGTGTCCCTGGGCACGTCCTGCGTTTCCGTAAGGACCGCGCGTTCGTTTACCCGATCGTCGGGGAAGTCGAGACGGACTCCTCAAGCGCGCTGGAAGCAATCGCGCAAACACAGGCCGCTGTCGGTGTGCCGAGCACAGTGCGCTTCCAGCTGACCCCGTGTGTGCTTGCGATCGAACGGTATGCCCGCGAGCGGCTGCGCCTGCACGAGGAGCGTCTGGTCGCCCGCGACGCCGGGATGCTCAGCACCTTCAACCGGACCGAGATGTCCGCCGCGACCGCGGTGCAGGGCCACGCTTGGTGCTGGCTCGAGGTGCAGGTCGCGGCCGACAGCCGCCAGAACGCCAACCGCATCGCGGCCGCCGTCCAGGCCCGCAGAGGAGAGAACCGGCTGCACCGCCGGTGGATGATCCTCCGCGAGGACCTCTACCGCCGACGGTTCCCCTCGGCCTATCCGCCCGTGCTTCCAGGGATCACGCTGCGCTCGCTGGCTTCCTCCAGCGAGGTCGCGCAGCTGATCGCACTCCCGGGGGCCCGCATGAAGAACGTGCCGCTGCGGCGCCTGGCGCTGCCGCGTATACCGGCCCCGCCGGAGATCGGGATGGCCGGCGAGGACCCCCAGCCAGATCTCCCACCCGCGGCCACCCCAACAGAGCAAGGAGCGCCCTCGTGAGTGCGTTGCGCCAGCTGCCCTACGAGATGCTGCCGCTGCTGCGCTCCTCAAACGGCCCGGTGTTTCTGCACCCCGACGACCGCAAGTACGGGGTGCTCGCCGTCGGCGGGCAGGGGTCGGGGAAGACCTCCGCGCTGCTGCGCCTGTACCTATCCGACATACGCGACCCCAACGCGTGTGTGATCGTGATGGACCCCAAGAGCGAACTCGCGCGGACCTGCCTGGAGCTCACACCGCCCGACTGCCCGAAGCGGGTGTGGTTTCTGGACCTGGGGCGCCCCCGCTTCGGGATGAGCCCGCTACGTCTCGCCGCTGGGAAGGGTCTCGCGGAGCAGGCGTCGGCGATCGCGGACAACATCGTGCAGGCGATCAGCGACACAGCCGAAGGCCAGGTGTTCCAGAGCTCGCGGCGCTACCTCTACCACGCCGTCATCGGAGCGCTGGCGCTCGCCCAAAAGCACGGTGGCCTGGCGATGTTCGAGGACGTCTTCGCACTGTTGCTCCCGGCGCGGGATGACCTGCGCGAGCAGGCGGTCAACGCGTGTCAGGAGTACGCCGATCTCGATCACACCACCGAGTTCTTCGCCCGTGTGCTCCCGGAGGAGCTCGACAACAACCGCTCCAACACCTACCAGCGCCTTGACCCGCCCCGCAACAAGATCGAGACGATCCTCGGCTCCCCGGCGCTGCGCAGGTTCTTCAGCAACCCGATCGATGTGCGTCTCGCGGACATCGTTCACGCGCGCGACATTTTGCTGATCGACGCGAACATGGCGGGGCTGGGCGAGGAGGCCGCGCTGGTGGCGATGCAGTTCTTCTCACAACAGCTCCACGCCTTCATGCAGGGTCAGATGCACCTGCCGTGGGAGCAGCGCGCACGAGTGTGCGCGATCTTCGAGGAGGCTGGCAAGCTCGCCAAGCGCAACCTCGTAAACCAGGCCGCGACGCATCGCGAGGCGCGCCTTGAGCTCTCGATCGGCCTGCAGTATCTGAGCCAGCTCGGCGCGGGCGCGGACTCCGCGTCGATCACCGATGAGATCCGCAAGGGAGTGACGAACCTCTTCCAGTCACGGTTCCTATTTCGGCTGGGTGAGCCCGAGGACGCCGAGGCCGCCACACGGATCGCGATGTCGGTCTACCAGACGATGATCCGCGCCGACCAGGACTCCCGGGAGCTGCTGCGCATCACCCCCGAGCAAGCCCTCTACCTACCGGTCTGGCATTGCGTCGCATCATGGATCGCGGGCGGCGCGCGCGCCCCCAGCTTCATCGGGCAGACCTACCCGTTCCCGCGCGTCAACGGGGGACCCTGGGCCGAGCACCACATGCGGCTGCTCGAGGAAGAAGTAGGACCCTACCCCGAGACGCTGCCAAAGACCTACAAGCGCACGGGCAGCTCCGCCAGCACCAACGACGCCAACTCCACGCCGACCGCGCCGACCACGCCGACCGGCGAGAGGCCCCCGGTCACGCACCCGGCGAAGGGCGAGCAATCGCCGCCCGTGCCCGCACAGGATCCCGCCGCGCCCGCCCCAGACCCGCCCCGCGCGAAGGCCGCCAACCCGCCAGCCGGGAAAGCGAGCACGCCCGCTCCCGGTGGCGCTCCGGAGCGCCCCGACACGGCTGCCTCAAGCGAACGACCGGGCGTAGAACGAGAGCACGTCCAGCCGCTGATCCGTGAGGCCGGGGATCTCCCCGAGGTCAAGCGCAGCCCAGTACGCCGCGTGCTCGGAGCCAGCGCCGCGCCGGACGGGCCGCAGCGACTCTTCAGCGAGGACGGCGGCCCGGCGAGCATCCGCGAACTCGCCGCCTACGTCGACCCCCTGCTCGGCATCCGCGCCGTGGAGGAGCAGCCCCCCTCCACGCGGTTGCCGCGTCTTTACTCCGAGGACTACGCGATCCTCGCGCTGCTCGACCGTGTCGGGCTCGCGCTCCCCGGGATGCTGCGGCGCGCGGTGATGCCGAAGGTCGCCGAGCGAACGATGCGCGGCCGGCTGCACGACAAGCTGCACCGCCACGGCCTGATCGCCCGCTGGCCGATCGTGCTGCGCGACGCGCCCCGCGGATCTCTGCCGTACCTGTACTCGCTGACCAAGTTCGGGATGCAGGTCGCCCAGTCACGCCAGCCACCGGCGGTCCCTCCGTCCCGCGAGTTCCGCCAGCTCGAGGTCGAGAAAGCAGGCCCGCTCAGGCACAACCTGCACCTGCTCTCCTGGGTGATCGCCCTGCACGAGCAGCTCGGCGACTACGCGACCGACAAGTGGCGCACCCCGCGCTGGCCCGCCGGCACATGCACGGTCCCGCAGGCAGGTAACGGGCGCAACCGCCACCAGATCACGCTCAAGGACATCGTGCGCCCCAAGCACATCGGGATCTTCGACGTGCAAACCAGCGACTTCGGCCGCATCGAGCCAGACGCGATCTGCGAGATCCACATACCCGAGGAACGGCTCACGATCGACCTGTTCATCGAGCTGGACCTCACCGACCGCGCCTCATACAACATCGAGAAGTTCCGCCGCTACGACGCCTTCCTCTGCGCATGGTGGACCGAGCACCGCCGCTACCGCCAACTCCGAACACGGCCCGGAATCCTGTTCGTCTGCACCACCCCCGAGATGGCGATCGCCTACGCACGCGCAGCAGACCAGACGATGAAGGCAAGCATCGGCGTCACCGGCAGCCCCGCCCAGGACCGCTACTACCCCGGACGCGACCACATCTTCTTCGCCAACGAGAGCGACCTGCACAACGGCGACCTCGCGGCGCTCGCGCTGCCACCACTGCCGCCCCAGCTGCGCGACGCGTTGGAGGGCACGAGCAATCTGCCGCTCAGCCGCGTACGGCTGTTCCCAGAGAAGCTACTCAGCGCGGCACGCCGGCGCGGCACGCCCTGACTTCTGTGATCTGAGGAGCCCAGAGGCCCTCGCGTCGAACCTGACCGCCCACTCGCCTGCTTGCGTCCGAACGCAGCTGTGAGCTCGAGTCGCTCGCACGCGTGATGCTCGTCCGGAGCATGAGTGTGAGCAACGTCCGCCTACGTGCTCGGTTCCACGCGAAAGCGGTGGTTCGGAACGCTGCGTACTTGATCGACGAGGGAGCCACTGCGAAGGTCGCGTCACGCAACCATTGGTGGATCGTACGCTACTTACTGAGGAAGGCTCGCAGCTGCATCCAGACGCGTTAAGGTTGCGGTTGCAAGAAGAGGCGCCGGCTGAATTACGCACACATGAGCGCAGCCGTGGAGTGGAATGGGCGTAGATCGTCGGTCGCTCGAGTCGGGCCGCGGCGTAGCAGCCGGCTCTCACCGCTCCGCCTCGGTGCTCGTTGCGTTCTGCGAGGTGGACGTGTGGCGTGATACCTTGCCCCCAATGCCATGGGGGCGCGGCGCTTCATCACCGCTTAGGATGGGCGGCAACCGGCGCCGACCGCTTCGCGGCGTGCTCACGCTTCTCGTCCTGCCTGCGCTCATCGCCGTCGTGCTCCTCACGTCAGGGACGCCAGCCGCGGCCGCGCAAACGACTAGGCCCGGCGCCTCCGTTACGCGCATCGACGGAGGGAACGCGATCGCTGCGGGTGTGCTCGCGGGCGTCGTCGCGCACACCCCGCTTGTGGGGTCATCGATCGGCGTCGCGCGTGGAGTCGTCGTAGCCACCGGTAGCATGCGCACGCGCTCACGCTCCGCACGCCCCCCGGCTACCTGGAGGGCGTGCCTCGAGGAGGAAGCGGCCCAGCCGAAGTCACCCGGTGAATGGGTGTCGCGCGGCTGCTCGAGACTGAAGCCGCGCGGCGCCGGGTTCACGTACCGAATCAACGCGCCCGCGGGTCCGGCGGGCGTCGCCGCTGGTACTGCCACGTTCCGCGTGGTCGTGTTCGCGGGCAGACGAGAGGCCGCGACGAGCGCCACGCGCACCATCAGGCTCGGTGCGCCCGTTGTCGTCCACAGCCGCCTCCGCGCGACCACGGAGAAGCTGCAGCCAGCCTCGATCGAGAAGGTCACCGGCGACCCGAAGACGTCGCAGACGATCGTGTTGCGCCCGGGAACGACGACGCCGCGCGTCGGAGCTTATGTCGTAGCGCCGGCCTCGCCAACGGACCCCGGTGGGGTGCTCGCAGTCGTCACCGCTTTGACGACGCTGCCGGGTGGCGCACACGAGCTGACGACGAAGCCGGGCACGCTCGACGGGGCGTACAGCGCCTTCAGCGCAAACGTCGCCGGCACCCTCGGCGAACTCGCCGGCGACGCGACAACCGCCCAGGCCGCAGCGTCTATGAGTGGCGTCCACGGAGCGACCGCTCGCGCCGCCGTCGCGCTTAGCACGCTCAACGCGCCGTTTCATTGCAGCGACCCGGCGACGCAGCTCAGCGTCACGCAGCACGTCGACCTCTCCGAACTGCACGTCGCGGCCGAAGTCAACATCCCCGCTCCCTCAAACGGTTTCTACGGTCCCTCGATTCTCCTCAACATAAGCGGCCAGCCGAAGCTCGACTTCTCGGTCGCGTTCAGCGGCTACGTGCAGTGCCGCGCCGAGGCGAAGCTGAAAATCCCGCTCGCCGACACCGGCGTTTTCCTCGAAATCGGCCCCGACTTCACGCTCAACGCGGACGGGAAGGTGTCCGCGACCATGAAATGGGAACCGTGGCTTGACTACGGCTTCGCCCGCGGCCGCGGCGAGCCGAGCAACGACTGGAGGTCGTTCCACAACGACGGCACCACGATGTTCAGCGGCGGAGCTGACCTCGAACTCGACCTCGGTCTCGCGGCCGCGCTCACGCTCGGCGGCGACGTCGGCCTCGAAGGCGTCGCCGGGCCCGTGATTCAGGGCGAATTCGTCGCCACCAGCGCAAGCGGCGCGGGCTGCCTGACCGTGGACGCCGCGGTGCACGCCGAACTCGAAGCTTTTGCTCACGTGTTTTTCGCCGACTACTCGTTCCAGATCGGCGCGGTCACCTTCGGCCGTTTCCAGCTCTACCACGGCTGCATCAGCCAGGGCGGCACCGGACCCGGGGGCGGTGGCGGTGGCTCGGGATCCGGGAGCGGCGGATCAGGAGGCAGCGGTGGTGGCGGGACCGGATCAGGAGGCGGAGGCGAACCGGAACCCGTCTCGAAATGCAAAACGGCTGCGCCGACGCCGACGGCGATCAGCCTCGCGACGAACTACCACGCGACGTCGTTCCCGCTCGAAGGCGGCACCGCTCTTGAATGCGGAACCGTCGCTGTCGGCCTCGCCGGCAACCGGCTCTTCCTTGAGGAGCCGCGCCTCCAGATGAACGGCGACGAACCCGAGGAAACGTACGAATCGGCTTACGAGGACCTGAGCACCGGCGCGGTCACCAAGATGCCGTGCTGTCTCAACGCGGTCTCCGACAACGGCGAATACGCTGGCAGCGAGCGCAGCGTCTACAACATCAACGATCCCGCGGATACCTGGACCGCACCGTTCCCCGCCGAAATCAAAACGGGCACGATGTCGAGCGAACTGGCTGCGATCAGCGACAACGGCGACACCGCCGTGTTTTGGGTGCAAGGCTCGAAAAGCGAAGCCGAAGGCGGCACGTTCCTCTACGTCGCGCACCGCGGCGACCCGACGCCCGAACTGCTGAGCGAAGGGCCGAAACCGTGGTCGTTCGGCGCGTCGATCAGCGGCGACGGCCGCTACATCGTCTGGCACGACGATGGCGGCTCAGACGAATACCCCAGGATCCTCGACACGACAACCGGCGAACGCAAAAACCTCGACACCGGCGACCCAGAAAAGGCCCGCGACGAGTCACCGATCATCTCCGAGGACGGCGAACGCATCATCCTCGTCGACTTCTTCGGCGAAGCCCGGCTCGAGCAGCGCAGCACCGACACCGTGGCGTCGATCACCCAGCCCCTCATCGGCCTGAACACCGAACTCACGTATCTGCTCACGTACTCCGGCAACTACGACTGCCCCTCCTCGATCAACCGGTACGACGTCGCAACCACCGCGGAAGAACCGGTGCTGCTTGCGGCGGCCAGTGAATGCTCGATGACGCGCGGCCCGGGCTTCGGCGCCCCGACTCTCCTCGTCGCGAACAGCGGCGAACAGTTCGTCTGGAACACACCGGAGCGGTTGTTGCCCGCGGACACGAACGAGCGCGTCGACGCGTACACCGTCACCCGCACCGCGCCCTGATGTGTCCCCGGCTTCCACGCAACCTCCGAGGTCTTGCGCGTCGACGACCGTCCGCGTTCTAGGTAAGCCGCACTCGCCCGTCCTTCGAATGATGTCAGCGAAGATAACCATGATCGTCGTAGTTGCTGCGCTGGCCGCTCTCGTGACCGCGAGCTTCGCCCAGGTCGCGAGAGCGGCGTACTCGCCTGGTTGCGGACAGATCCCGATCGTCCAAGGGGTTCCGCCGTGGGGCTTTCACACCGGCGCTCCGGCCGGGGCCACGGGCGCGTTCGCGCGCGGCCACGGCGACATCGACCTCGAAGCGAGCACGGTCTCCGGCGTCATCTGCCAGGAAATCTACTCCCGTGTCAGCGCGACACGGTCGATCACGATGACGGTCCAACACCGCCTCGTCTACCACTCGCACTACGCGACGATGTGGGGCTACCCGGGGAACATCATGAAGATCGTGGTGCGAGTCGTCGCCAGCAACGATGCTGGGTGCAAGGTCGGGACGGTTGGACACGCCACACTTTTCGCGAGCTACAACGGCGTGCGCAGCGACAGCGACCAGTTCTTCTTCCCAGCGGCGTGCAGGGACCAGTCTCACCTCTACCACGGCACCCAGGTCAACAACCAGGTCCCGCCGCTGTAGAGCGGACGCAACTTAAGGCCAGCACGGACCTGAGTCGGGTCCGACCGTCGTATTTGACCAGAAGGAGGCGTCCAGTCCGACGCCTGCGACACGCCCGCTCAGGACGATATCCAAGCGTGACGCTCGACTGGCTCTGCGCGCTCGCTTCCACCGGGCGAAGCAGTAGCGCGGCTCCGCAGGCGCGAGACGCCTGAACGTCGTCCGAGGCGGTCGTCTGCGGAGGGCTGATCGAGACGCCTTCTTTGCTCAGGGGAAGCAGTAGTGGGGATCTGCCCGAGGCGCTTGCGTGGGACCATCGCGGCTGGGCCTGTTTTTTGCTGGCCAAGCTCAATAATTTATGTTTGAATCACTGGCGCTGCGGGCGTCGGTTGTTGGTAGCTGGCGGCGCCTCCGACGACTCCTGCATGCTGGCTTGCCGCATGTTGTCGCCCCATGTCGGACGAAGGCTGGCTCGCGGCACTCTGGACAACGGATCAGCGCCTTGTACCTCCAGGACGTGACTACGTTCCCGACGCTCTCGGGTATGCGGATCGTGACGGACTCGCCTGCTGCGAGGGCCTTGAGGGTCTCGGGTGATCCGAGCGCGGCAGCGGCGGGTCGGTGTCGGCAGAGATGACAACGCGACGCTTGTCGAGCACGGCGCGCTGGGCGGAAAACCGCCGAACAGGAGTCGCAGACGATTAGCTGAAAACGTTCGCCCCAGTGCTCACATTGCACCTCGGAGACGTCGCCACCCAGACGGTCGTAGGCAAGGCGGAGGGCTATCCAGATCGTCCAGTCCTTGAGTAGCGTGGGCTCAACAATCGCTGGTGGCGCAAGGAACCGGCCGTGTCGGCGCACGAGCCCACGCGCGATAATCGGCTCCAGTGCTTGTCGCGCCTTCGCGCGTCCCTCATCGTCGTGGGCACCCTCAAGCGCGATGACCGCATCGTCCAGGATCGTCGGGTCGATGCGGGACTCCCACTGCTCGGGCAGCCAACCAGCCGGCTTCTCGTTTTCGTAGTCCGCCCAGTCCTTCAGCAGCCTGCGAAAGTTCCGGCGCAGATCCTGCGGAGATAGCCCATTTGCCGTTGTCACATGATTTTCTGATCCCATGCGCACTACAGGATCGCAGCACCAGCGGCAGCGCCCTACTTCGTCGCCGGATCACCAAGCCCGGCGCGGCAGCAGCCCGGCGCACGCGCTTTTCCTCGGCGTCGCAGCCGCAACTGGGCACGTGGCGGCAGTTCCGGAGTTTTTCCCGCTCGCCGCGGGCGTGCTGGCAATCATCGGCTACGCAGCACTTACGGCGCGATTTGTCGTGCATCAGCTTGCGATGACGGCCGATGAACTCGCTGCCTGGGCCGAGCGGAGGCGATCCCGGCGCGGGTGAATGCCGCTCCGGTCCTAACTTCGCGGCTTCCTTCACAACCACGGCTTGGTGTCCGTGGGATAGGCTGGTCTGGTGCCCGACGATCTCTGGGCCAAGAGTCGTAGCGGCTCGCACGCGGGCCGCGGATTCCACTATCAGGATGCGGTCGCCACGGAGCTGGCCGTGCGCGCTTGGCGCGGTGAGTTGTCGCTCAGTCGCCTGATCCCCGAGGGCTTGGAGGACATCTCACTGGAGCTTGAGACCAACTGGCTGCACCTACAGGCAAAGTCTCGCCGTGAGCATCGCGGGGAGTTCACGCTCGCTGAGCTCTCGTCCGCATGGCGGCACCTCGCCGAACGCCTCACACACGACGAGGCAGCACACGCCGGCCTCGTCCTCGAGCGCCCCCTCGCCAACGTCGAAGGCGGACCGGAATGCGCCCTCGCTACCGCCGCCTCAGCCGACGCAAAGCAGGCCATCACGCAAGCAGTCCACGACCTGATCGACCCTGACGAGTTCCTCGCACGCACCCACCTCATCGTCATGCCCTCCCCCGAGGAGGTCGCCGTCGAACTGCTCGCCGCGCGACTCCAGATCCCCCCAGCTACCTGTGTCGCACACCAGGCGATCCTCCGCGGCAAGCTCGCCTCCCTTGCCGACGAGAACGGGGTCCGGGCAGGCGACTCGCCGGCCGAACTGACGGTCGCGGACATCGCACGCTTGCTCGATGACGTCAACGAGGCGATCGACCCGGCGGCGCTCGAACAGGCCGTCCGCGATGGCATCGCTGAGACCGTCGACTTCGCGACCCCCATTCAGGAGGATCGCTTCTACAGCGGGGTGGACGTGGTTGCAGGCCATATCGTCGCTGGGCTTCCCGTCGAGCGACCCGAGGCGCAGGCGCTGCTCGATGGGCTGGTTGCCCGAAGACACGCAATCGCGGTCGGCCCATCGGGAGCAGGCAAGTCCGCCCTGATCTGGCTGGCCGCTTACGCCAGTCGCCACAGCGTTCGCTGGTACCGCGTCCGACGCCTCGGTGATGAGGACGTGCCCGCCCTCGTCCGCCTAGTGAAGGCGCTCGCGCCGACCGGGGCGCAGGTCGGCTTCATCGTTGACGATCTCGGCCGCGAGGACCGCGCGGGCTATGACCGCCTCGCTGAGGAGCTTCGCAATCAGCCCGCCGCGCTTATCCTCGCTGCCTGCCGCGAGGAGGATCTGCTCCTCATCCGCACCGCCATCCACGCCACCCAGGTCCGACCCTCTCTCACACAAGAGCTCGCCGAGCGAATCTGGCGCGAGCTGCACCACCGAAACAGCACGCCCGCATCGGAGTGGCGCGAGGCGTACAAGCAAAGCAAAGGCCTGCTCCTCGAGTACGGGCACCTGCTGACCGAGGGCACACGCCTCGCAGAGACCGTCGCAGGCCAGGTCAACAGCCGGATCCGCGAGCACCGTGCACTCGAGCTGGACGTACTCGCCCTCGTCGCGACCGCCGACTCCTTCGGCGCCGACATCGACGTGAATCGTCTGACCGCCACCCTCGCGGCCAACACGGCCCAAATGAAAGAGGCGCTCGCACGTCTCATCGACGAGCACCTAATCCAGGAGCACGAAGGCTCCCTCGGCGGCCTGCACGAGCTCCGCTCACGCCACGTGATGGAGGAGATCCACCGCCAGCCCCCGCCGACACTCGCCGACAGCATCGTGCGTGTAATCGACCTCGTCCACGGGATCGGCTTGCAGCCTTTCGTGATCCGCGTACTACTCGAGGGCGCGATAGCCGACGAGGTGATCATCGAAGCAGTGGCCGCACGCCTCCAGCGCGAACTCGACCCACGAACGCTCGCGGCCGTGCTGCACGCCCTTCGCCTCGTCGGATTCCGCCGCATGGTCGCCGAGCTGCCCGAAATCCTCACCGTCGAGGGAGTAGGACCGGCACACGCCGGCGTCGTCCTCACATTCGCGATCGGCACCGGCGAGCACGACATACTCCCCCACCAGATCCAGCGGGCAATCAACCGCGTCCGCGAACTTCAACCCGTCGATCTGCGGGTACCTCTGGTCTCACAGATCGCGCCGGAGATCTCGATCGCGCTAGCCTCGCCATCCACCGACACACATTCCACGGCGTCGGTGCTCGCGACGCTCGGCGAACTCGACGTCCGTGTCTCACTCGACGCCGCCGTGCTCGCACGCGTCGTCGACGGTGCGCCTCTGGCCGAGGTTAGGATGTTGCTCGAGGCGGCCTTCGCCGCCTCGAAGGAGCTGGCTGTCGATATCGTCCGCGAGCTCGGCGGATCCCCGTCGCTACTGGAGCGTGTCGAGCGCGAGCAACCATGGGTTCGCGACGCCCGCATCGGGCCGAGCGAGGACGGAAGAGTTGCGGCATACGCCGAATACGCGTACGTCGCTGAGTCCTCCCACCAGCCGGACCCTCATGACGCCGTCGTGGAGCTGGCCCGCTACCTCCTTGCGCTCGCGCCTGAAGCCGCCCTCGCCGTGTGCCGCGCGATCGACGTGACCGGCGAGACAGCCGGGCTCGAGATACCGATCGCGAAGAAGGCAATCGACCGTGAGAACCTGCCGACCCACGCTGAGATCGCCTGGAACCGCGCACGCATACGCGCCGCCACCGCCGCGGTTGCCTACCCCACCGATACGGCTTACCTACTCGCAGCGCGTGACATCGTCCAGCGCTCCACACGACTGGTGCGGCGCGCAGGCGACACCTGGGCACGAGGGAAGCCCCCGTCCCAGGCGCTGATTGAGGAGGCAACCACGCTCGCCAACGCCGCCGACATGCTCGCGCCGGCACCCACCGTCATCGAGACGATCGAGCCGCTCGATGAAGGCTCGCTCACCCCGAACGACGCTGCCGGCTTCCTCGGCACGATGATTGCGACAAACCTCTTCCCGAACCTCTTCAGCGACGGAGACACGGTCGCGCCGCTGATCCCACAGCTCGTCAAACACGTCGACGAGCTGATGGACCCCGATCGATGGGATCTGCTCGCCGAGCCGCCCCTCGCGGAGCTGTCCGCGCTTCGGGAGAACCTGAACGATCTGCGAGCCGTCCTCGCCGAGGACGTCCGCTCCATCGCACGCAAGGCCAGCGGTCGAAACCGGCTTGCCATAGCGAGCCATGTCGCCCGCGACCGTGCCGCAGCACGCATGCAACACGTCGCCGCTGGACTGGAGCAGACGCTCGCCGATACGGGCTTCAGCGCCCGCGTACTCCACTGCGAGCTGGAGAACGGCCCATATTGCTGGCCGAGCGATGACTTCCTCGTCCTCGTCGAGATGCCCACCCTCGTCGTTTGGCGGCAGAGCATCGAGACGCTCGCAGGCCTCTGCAGGCCAGCGCTCCAAGATCGCATCGGCTTTCAGATCGCGCCCATCAGGAACGGAAAGACCGTCTCGTCATTCGCCGCCAAGGTATTCGAGGAGCGGATCTTTCCCGACACGTCGGTGAGCGACTGGCCAGAGCTGCCGTTCCCGCTCCTCGATGAACCACTCGGCGACGTTGCCCGCGAGGCTCTGGGCGGATTGAATGACGCCTCAGCGATCGTCGGGTCCGTCCGCCGCGACGAGATGCACCCAGAAGAACTCGCGGCCCTCGAATCCGCTCACAAGCGCGCGCACAACGCGCTGAATGACATTGAGCAGGTCACCGCCGGCCACGATGATCAGCTCCTCGCGGAAGTCCAAGCCACGCTAGGCAAGCTGGCGAAGCTGGTTGATACTGAGATCGCCACCGTCGGGAGCGGCGGGCGCGTTGACCGCAGCATGGCGGCCTCGATGCTCGCAGCCCTCAAGGGGGGCGATCGTGATGACATCTTCTTCGCCCAGGCCGGCATGCTCGTAGCGTGCGCGGAGTGGGATGTCGAACCCGCCGGCGCCTGGGCGCGTGTCGGGCAGGCATCCGACACGCCCTAAATGTCCTGCTTGCGGAGCGATAAAGCCCCGGCCGCATTACTGGCACTACCGCATCGCGTGAGCAAAGCAGGCATCTCGATCACCCCTCCGCAGAGTGGCGCAACGGACGATGAGGAGGAGTGGAACGCTCCAATTTGGTCGCTGCTGCTTTGCCCTCGCGATCGGAGACATGCTTGAGCGTTGAGTTAATCGGCATTGCTGCCAGCCGGGTTGGATCGACACTTGGCGGGGATGCCGTAGGGGCCGCGTCCTCGGCCGCGAATGAGTGTTAGTCCGCCACGAACATCTCGATGAGCACGGAACCGCCCTGCTTGCTTGGGGGTTTCGATTCACGGCGGTGTGGCTCTCCACGGGAGTAACTCGGCCGGAGTTCGAGCGCGAAACCTTCCACGGCGACCCGCGCCATTCCAGCGACGCCGAGATCCTGTGCGCTGAGCGCCGGGCCCTCGCCGCTGGCGCGGCGAGGGCCGGCGAGCGTGACGCTCATCGACGCCTGAGCAGCGGCGCGAACTCGCGGCGCCAAGCCGCCGGGAGGGGGCTGAGGTAACCGGGCGCGAGCGTCGTGGGCACGCTCATCGAGGACCTTGACCAGCGAAGTGTACGACTGCCCCCAGGCAGCGTGCCCGTGGAGAGCGGTGCCGCGTTTCCGGGGCGGCCTCGCGTCGCCCGAACTTGCCAGGCGTGTGGGATCGACAAAGAGCAAGGCTGCCGTAGTCCTTGGCTACTCCGCCGTGAACCTCTTCTAGTCCGCCGCGAAACCGGTGCCACGATGCCGCGAATCCCCGTATGCGCGCTGGGTGTGGGCGATCCCTGGCCGACTAGAACGCGGCGGTGTGCAACTCGGCCGGCGATCAGGGCGCGGCAAGGACCTCCTGGTGGATGCGATGCCCTGTGAACGTTGGGATTCGCGTCGACCAGCGGCGGAGTAGGACACGGTGACGAGATATAGGTCGTGACCGATGGGTTCCTCACCTGTCGGTTCGATGACGTTCTAACGGTGCGTCCCCGTCGAGGCAGGTCCCCTCTCGTCGATGCAGGTCCTCCCCCGACGATCGCCGTCTCCGGCGATTCTCCCGGCCGGTGCTCTGCCGCTACACGCCCTCGCTTTGCTTGTCTGCGGCCTCGTCTCGTGAGCCTGCGGTCCACCGTGCCCTGCTGGTTTCTACGGTCCTGGTTGAGCAGCCCGATGGGTTCTCGGTCTGGTTGCCTACACCCCGCTGGTACGGTCCCCAGCTTCTTTTGTTGTCACGACCCTTGGTCTTGACTCCCCCCGCGTGTCGGGGCCCTGTTGTAACCCGGTAGTCATAGCTCGCACATCCTGCGCCCGCCCTCACTCGGGATCGCCGCCACCACGCCCCCCTCACGGGACCAGCGCTCTTGGTGGACTCGGTGCTCCCCCGCTGGCGCACCCCCGATCACGGCTACCCATCCCGGCCTTCCATGCCTCATCCCGGCCGCCCATCGTCCCGGCGCCGCGTCGCGGAACACCCCGTGCCCACACCGACGCTCGCCGCCGGCGCGCACCCATCCAGAAAGGAGCCACCCGTGTCCGAGATGGCCGACACCAGCACACCCCCAGACCCACGGCACGTCGTAGTGACCGTGACCACCATCCGTCTCGCCAAAGACGGGAAGCCCGAAGCCACCCGCCACCACACCGCCCAAGGCGAGTTCGACCAAGCAGTGCTCCACGCACTCAAAGGACGGCTCCAGCCATGGGCGCTAGACCAAGTCCTCGGGCGCATCCGGGCGCGAAGACCCGCGCACGGAGAACCCGTCCAGTACGAAGGCTGGTTCGGGGAGCGAAGGCAGCTGCTGGTCGCGGTGCGACCCGCCGACGAGAGTGATGCCACGACGGCCGGGAGGAAGCGGGTCTTGAAAGGCCTGTTCCTGGCGGAGGCAGCGCCCGCGGCGCCCGCCGCTGCGGTTGTGGCCTGAGCGCTCGGTCACTCCTCATCGCCCACGCGTCCGGTCGTGAGCGGCGCCGACGGGCGTGCGGGTGAGAGGCCAGGAACAACTGATGCGGAGCATCCCATCCCGGGCCTCACTGGCCCCGGACCAATAGCACGACCCGACGGAGCCCCAGCACGGGGCTCTTCTCATTTAACGACAAGGGAGATGACCCGATGAGCACCGTTGAACGTGATGAGTTGCGCGAGCTCGCGCGTGAAGTTCTCGCCGACTGCAAGGAGCGCCTGCAGAAGACCGTCGAGGCCGCCAACGCCGAGCAGCGCGCAGAGACGCTCGCGCTCTCACAGCGCGGGCTGCTCGACAGCCGCGGACTGATGCTCTGAACCCCCCGCCTGAACCGTCCCCGGCGTCCCCGGGACGGCCCCCTCTCACCGACCAACGCCCGCCCGTTGGGCGGGAGAAAGGCACATGCGATGCGCAAGCGCATAACACGCACGATCATCGTCCTGACCCTGCTGAGCGCGGTCAGCCAGCAGGATTTCAAGCCCCTCGTGGATCTCATCGCGTTCCCGCTGGGGATCTCGCTGTTCTTCATCGCGCCGCTCACGGTCCTAGCAATCCTGCTCTCACCGTTCGCGCTCGGCATAGGCCTGTGGCTGGTCTGGCAGCGGCTGCGCCACGGGCGCATCCCGGGATGGGTGCACGAGCTGATCCCGGCGCGAGGCAAACGCCGCCGGGGTCCGGCCGGGTCGAGGCCGAGGCGACCGTACCGTCGCGACCCGGGCGAGGCGCCGACGCTCGAGCAGCCAGCCCTCGCCACCGGGTCCGCGGCGCCCCTGGAGCGCGACGGCTCGCCCGCCGCACGGGCCGCCGGGGAGATGGCGGGCGTCCATCTCGGCTAGCGCGCGGCACCCGAGACCCCCGCGCGTCTCACCCCAGCCAGCCCGCACGGCCGCAGGACCAGGGTCGTGCGGGCTGCAACTCCCGCAGGGGCACAGCGCCCCGCGGCTCGACAAGTCAACAGGAACACACGGAGGAAACGCAGATGAGCACGTTCACAGCAACCCGCCCCGTGACCCTCGCACCGTCGGTGTGCGAGGAGCACCTCGACGACGCCGAGCAGGCGCGCGTCGAACACCTGGAAAGCCTCCCCGCGCGCCTGGAGCCCGAGGCCCTCGCGCAAGTGATGGACCTCCACGAGCAGGGCAAGACGCCAAGGACGATCGGCGGGCACCTCTCGCTGCACCCGCTTGTTGTCAGCATCGAAGTGCGCCGCGAGCTAGAGCGCCGCGACGAAGAGCAGCAAGCCGTCGAGGAGCACGTCCGCAGCGGCGCGCGGGCGCAGAGCGCCGCCGCCGCGGCTAGCGGGAGCGGCGAGGAGGAGCTGCCCGCGCTGCTGAGTCGCCTTGAGATGAACCGTCTCGCGAAAGGGAGCTACATCCCCAACAAGCCGATCCGGGCGATCGTTGAGCGGGCCGTCGCCAGGCGTCCCGGGATGAAGGTCAGCACGGTCCTCAGAGAGTTCGGGATCGAGGATGTCACTCACGCCAAGCGGCTGCTCGGCTACAGCCCCTACTCGGGGACAGACCGGCCGGCGGCGACGATCAGCGTCGAGCACGCGACGCGTCTGCTCGACGCGTTCGGGCACGACCCCGTGGACGTGGCCGGACTATGACCACGCAAGCAAAGGACCTCGAGACCGACGGCCAGCCGGAGCGCAGGCCGGTGGAGCTGAGCGTCACCTACCGGCAGAGCGACGGGGAGCTCCGGGCCGCGGTGATCGCAGTCGACGCGAACAACCTCTGGACGGTCTATGACATCCCGGCCGAGGACATTGATGGTGCCACAGGCGTGGTCGTGGATCACCTCGCGGGGGCTGAAGAGCGACTCGGCGCGGCGCTCGGCGTGCTCCTCACGTATGTCGATGACCAAGTCGCGTTCCACAACGGCGCCCGTGAGCGCCACAGCCCGGAAAGCCCCCTTCCGCGGGAACCGCAGGAGGTCGGCATCGCGCGGGTCCGACGCGACGCAGAGCGTGCGCTGAAGGCCGCCGAAGCTGACCGTCAGCGCGGCAGCGACCCCAAGAACGCGGAGTGGCTACAGCGGGTGACGGATCTCGCCGAGCAGCAGCGAGCCGCGATCCACGCTGGACGCCAGGCAGAGCAGCAGCCAGAGCGTCAGCCGCTGGCCGCGTAACCCGCGAGAGAGGAAGGAGAAGCCTGATGGCAACAGCAACAGCAACAGCTGAGCGTCCGCGGGCCAGACGCCGGCCCGCTCGCGCGGAGCCGACGCTCGCGATGAGCGTTCGTCTGCCCGACGGCCGGGAAACAGACCGGGAGTATCCGGCGTCACGTCACCGCGAGATTCACCTCGGTTTCGTGCACCGCAACAGCAGTGGCTATGTGGAGCTCGCCGCGGGGCACCGCGACAGCCGTGGTGAGCTGGCGATCTACACCCGCCGCCACCCCGACCACTTCCTTGCAGGCGGGGCGACGGGCGGCCCGGACTGGCCTGCTCCCCTGACGGCTCTCGCCACTCACCACCACGAGCAGGGGCAGGAGCTGTTCGTCGGTGTCGCGCCGCGCAGCGAGCGGCGCGCCGGCAAGGAGTTCGTGCATTACAGCCGGTGGGCGTGGGTGGATGTCGATGAGCCCGACCACGCAGGCCAGGTGCGGCGGCTGCTCGCCGGCAAGCCCGCGCATATCGAGATCGAGTCCGGTGGCTCAGAGGAGGGGGAGCCAGAGCGCAGGCACCTGTACTGGCTGCTGTCCCGGCCGTTGTACGCCAGGACGATCACCGGCACGGACGGCCGCGTGATCCGTAACCCCGCGGAAGTCCGCCAGCCGACCTCAGAGACCGGTCGCACGCGGCTGGTGGGCTACCGCGACCTGGACACCGGGGAGGTCATCACCGACCGTCCGCCCGTGCACTGGATCGAGCGGACCAACCGCCGGCTGATCCACGCCCTGGGCGTGCTGCACCGCGAAGGCGAGCGGGTTCACCTCGCCGACCGGCAGTGCGCGGAGCGAGCCCGCGTGCTGCGCCTCGCCGGCTCGATAAACGGCAAGACCGGAAGGTATGCGCGGATCGCGCGCCTTGACCTGTGGCTACCCGCGTACTCCCCGGAGGTGCTCGTCGGCGATCTGTGCGATCCGCCGAGCGCGCGGCCGCAGCGGCGCAGTGTTCCCCACCGCTTGAAGTACGACGCGTACAAGCTGATCCCGCCGGAGGTGTACTTCAAGCGGCTCGCCGGGATCGACCTGCCGGCGCGCGGCAACATCAACTGCCCCTCAGCCTCACACGAGGATCTCGTCGCTTCGTGCAGCGTCGGGCGCTACGGCTGGCGCTGCCACGGCTGCGGCGCCGGCTGGTCGGGAGTGGACCTGACGTCCGCGCTTGAAGGCGGCCCGACCGGCGATGAGCTCGCCGCGTCCCCCGAGGCGTTCAAGAAAGCCAAGCAGGACTTCCGCCGTGCGATGGGTGAAGTCCTCTAGCCGCCGCCCAGCACCCCCCGGCGCGGCAGGCCCCTCCAACCCGGGGGTGCTGAGAGCTCAGCCCCGTTTCACCCAGACCCGCGGCGCCAGGACGGGCATCGCGGCATGTCCGTATCCGCCCGTTCGGGCGGGCGCTCACTCACACAACACCAACCGAAAGGCAGAGAACGATGACCAGCAGGAATCACGCAGCCGAGTCCGCCGAGAGCATCCTCGAGGAGGACGAGCAGCTCGGCGGGGACACCTCCACCGTGCAATATGAGTGCAGCATGCAGGAGCTCGAGGAGGCGGGCTTCCATCGGGGTTTCTCGATCCGTCACATCGATGAGATGCCCGAACACGAGTCGGAGTTCATTCCCGGCCCCGCCGGCCAGCTGAGCGGGATACGTGACTGCCTCGCGGCGCTCTACCGCGTTCCACCCAAGGCGCTGCTGGAGCTGGTCGAGATGTTCGACCTCGACTGGGGCAGCGCTCCGTATGACCCGTATACGCCATTGCCGTGACGCTCTCTCGGCACGAGCTCCGAGCCTGGACCTCACGAGCGATTGATGTCCCGGTGGCCCTGCTGGGGCCGCCGTGCGAGCGCAGCATGATCGCGGGCGCACTCTCGCCCGCCAGCTGCTGAGCCTCGGCAGCAGGCACACAGCTGGGCGTCCCTCCGGGGTCGCCCCCCACAGAGACCATCGAGCCCGCAGAACGCGGGAGCGATCAAACGACGCCGCGCGGCCCCCCCTTGTGCCGCGCGGCACGAACAGGAGGTACACGAACGCAATGACTCCAACATCAAACACTCCAGGCCACGACCCGAAGAGCACCGCAGAGGACCGGCGGCTGCGAGACCCCGACCGCGTGAAGCGAGACAAACGTGAAGTCAGCTATGAGTGGGAGCTGGGCAAGACCGAGGACGACGCGACCCGGCTGGTCGTGCTCAGCATCAGCCACCACAAGCGCTCGCGGGGAGGCTCCTTCGCCGCGTCGCTATGCAACATGACAGTGAAGGAGATCGGCTTCATGACCGAGCGCAGCTTCTCGCCGCTGTCAGCGACACGCATCAGCCTCGAGGCCGTCCCACGCTTCTCATCCAAGCGCCTGGAGGAGTTCGCCGCCGGCGCCCTGCAGCGAGTCCGCGACCTGTACGAACAGGGAGACCCCAAGGTCCACGGCCACTTCCAGGAGCAGGCGTGAGCGGCCCAGCGGACGTCGTCGCCGCGCTCGCCGGGCAGCCCGCCGCGGACGGCGTGCCCGTGACCCCGCAGGCGCTGATCGACCGTCACTGCCAGCCCGGGATGCAGAGCGGCTGGCGCAGCGAGCGTCGCGAGAGCTCGATGTTCAACGCCGGGTTCTGCGGCTTTGACGGGCGCCACGGCTACGACGACGGACACGGCCTGATCGAGAACCTGGCCGCGGGCGGCTGGCGTCCGTTGCCCGAACTCGGCGACTGGCCGCTGATGGTGTTCCTGCTCTGGCCAGCGCGGTCCTCTGACGCGCGGTTCGCGATCGCTCACTACTGCGAAGGCGACCTGGCGATCGAGGTTTTCGACGGCAAGTCCGCGGCCGCGATCGCGCTCGGTGAGCTCCGCGAGCAGTACCCCGCCTGATCCCCGCCCACCCGTCGCTGACAAACCATCCCGGGGCCCGGACGGGGCGAGCGCCAGCCCCCGCCCCGTCCCATCCGGGCAATCAGGGTCTCTAACCGGAAGGACACACCATGCCAGCAGCAGCGCCCGCCGAGGAGCGGGACCCCAAGAGCACCCCAGCGCAGCCCAGTGCCGCGGAGCGCGAGCAACTCGAGACCGACGCGCGCGCGACATATGAGGTACTGCGCGCAGCACAGGGCGGACGCACGGTCCCAGTGCGCATCCTGGGGGAGCAGCACGTGCGCGAGGACCTCGGCCGCATCCCGACCGCGGCTGACTGGCTGCGAGAGATCAAAAGCGCAGCCGTGGATGAACCGCTCGCGACGTCTCTCCCGCGAAATCCCCGAGGAGCCCAGGACATGAACGACACAGACACAGTCACCGTGCGCTTCATTCCGCAGGCCTGGGTCAACGACTGTGCGATCCAGGTGGACCCCGCCGGCCCGACCACGTTCACGGTGCCTGCCGGCGACGCTCAGAACGCCGACGGGGATTGGCTGGCAGACAACAGCGACGCCAGCGATCGGCTACAGACTCACGAGAACGCTCCCCGGTGGATCCGCCAGTGGAGCGCGGGCCGTTCAACGACCGAAAGGCAGAACCCGCGATGAGTCACGTCTCAATCACCACCGGCGGGGTCGACGTCAGGCTGCTGCGCAAGCAGCGTAACTGGGTGCTCACCCTCCCTGCCTGCGATGAGCGCGAAGGACTGACCAGCCTCCTCGACCATCTCCTCGACCGCGCCGAGGGCTACCCCGACACCCTGGCCGGCGCAGCTCGATCGAGGTCGACTAGCGGGTCCGAGCGCCGACTTTCGTCCGCCACTCGGCTATCCGCCACTCTCCTATCTGCCGTTTTCCCCCGCTGAAAGGGCCCCGCCCCAAGCCAGTGGGCTGCTGGGCGCGGCGCTAGCCCAAGCCGCCCTCGACGGGCCGGCGGGTCAAACCGTCGTCCCGTCTTGCAGCACCCGAGACCGTCCGCATCCACGCGCCCCTCTGAAAGGAGCCCGGGAACGCCGCGCGGTTTCACCACGAACTCGCAGCGCCCACATCCGGGCATCGCGAGCAGGCCCGTGTCCCCCTCGCCCCGGGGGCACGGGCCTTCCGTCGTTCAAGGGCGCGAACCGCACAAACCCCAGGCCCACAGAGGCCCACACGAAAGGACCGACATGACACACACCACAGAGAACCCCAGCAACAACGCCTCCCCGGCGAGCGCGCGCGGCACCGAGCCCCGCTCGGTCTCGGACGGCTGGCAGCTCAAGGACGTCGTCCGCACCGTCCCGGCGCGCGTCGGCGTCTCCCCCCACGCAACGGACACGTGCTCGCGGCTGCTGCGACGCCGCGTCTTTCTGCCCGGCGTATAGGCACGCCGCGCAGCGGCACCTCAGACGGGCCCGTCATGGGTCACCGCCAGCAAGCGCGCCGCGCCTTGGCAGCACCCGAAAAGCACATCCACAAAACGAGAAGGAGCAACACGACCATGCAAAACGCAAACCACCACCAGCCCGCCACGAGCACCGCAGCGACCGTCCCCACGACTGTGGTGGATCCGCACGCGCTGGCGAGCCGCCGCGACGCACTTTGCGCGCAGCTTCATGTGCACCGTCTGGAGATCGCGCGGATCGCGGCCGAGTACCACGAGCGCGATGTCCCGCCGAGCGAGATCCCCGGCCTGCGGCGGATGCTTGCCGCCGCGCGGCGTGCCCGCGACCTCAGCTGGGCCTGCGAGTTCGAGCTCGCCTGAGGGCCGCAGGCCTGATCCCGTATCAAACCCACATCGATGAGAACACCGCCGAGGTCTTGAGGATCTCGGCGGGAAAGGAGCGCAATGACTCCCGCTCACTCAGCGCCCACTGTCGTCCTCGGCGCGCTTGTCCAGATCGACGGAGCGTGGCGGCAGAACCCGGCGCAACGGGCGTTCGCCGGCGACGCCTACATCTACGTCCGCGCCGGCGAGCTGCCGGCGATCGATGACGCCGTCGCGGACCCCTTGTGCAAGGTGAAGCTGTTCCACCCCTTCACCCGCTTTACCTATTATGCCTACGCGCTAACCGAATACCTCGGGGCCGGACCGGTGCTCACCGGGCTTGTCACCGGGCTCGTCGAGGACGAAGTCGGTGACACCGCGCTGCGCGACATCGCAGAACTGCGGGTCGCCCACCTCCCGCCGGAGCGTGACCTGCACTGGCACCCCGCACCCCTCAGCCAGGTGTCCGCAACCGCACGCACCTGACAGCTCGAGTGAATCCCGGGCCGCGGCCCACCGCGGCGCCGCGCCTCGACGGCGCCTGACCGGTCGCGCCCATCCACCCCCTAAAGCGAAAGGCTTCTCATGGACCCGATAGCCAACCTGGCCTCCCAACGCGCGTGCGTCGCCGAGATCAACGCAATCAACGCTCGCTGGCGGGCGACCAGCGAGCTGAGCCCGGCCGACCTCGCGCGGCTCGCAGAGCTCGCCGAGCAGCTCGCCGAGCTCGTCGAAGCACTCGACACGTGGCGCGCGAACGGGGGCTTTGACCCGTATACAACCACCTGCGTCGCGAGCCTTGTCCGATCGTGCACCGAGGGGATGCCCGCGCATCTGATGCGCCAACTGCTGGACTCGGTGATGCACTACATCGGCCAGGACGTGCGCGTCAAAGTCATGCACGAGGTGCCCGCGGCCTACAACGCATTCAACGGGCGTGAGATCGTCTCGACGCACGTCGCCGCGCCACCGCCGCGTCCCAGCACCACGAACTAACACGTCTGGGACGCAAGCACCGGCCAACACAAGGGCGCGCGCCGCCTGTGCAGGCCCACAGCCCGCCGGGCGCGTGCCGCTCGAGCCCGTGGGCCGCGGCTCCCGCGCGCTGTCTCCCCGGCGGATACACCAGCTAGGAAAGGAAATGAGACCGATGAGAGAGAACGACCTCTCGCCGTGCGTCACCGCGATGCCCGAGAACACGGTGCGAGTCAAGCTCCCCCACAGCGAGGTCGCGATGCACATGCAAGTCGCCGGCCGCGACCGCTGGGTCGCCGCCAGCGGCAGGGCGGCGCAGATCTACAGCGACGACGGGCAGCCCTTCAGTTTCCCCGTGCTGTTCGGGGAGGCTGGGCTGGACGAGCACGGCCTCCCGCAAACGCTGCTCGAGCCAACGTGCACAGCGTTCACATTGTGCTACCGCGACGCGGCCAACCACAAGAGCACCAAGCGCGTGGTCATCGCGGACGCTTGGGGTGAGGAAAGCTTTCGGATCAGCATCGCCCCGAAGCTCGAAGACGGCGTCTTCTTTACACCCTGCCAGGTCGGGCTTCCCGACGCCCACATCACGCCGCTGGGCGAGCACGACCACCCGAGTCATTCGTTCTGGTCGCCGGGAGCAGACCCGCTGCTCGGCGACGTGTTCACCGTCGTGCGTGAGCAGCCGACCGTCCGCCTGACGTGGCGGCAACTGTGCGAGCGCTTCGACGCGGCCAGCCCGTCCGGGTTTGACCCCGCGCAGTGGCCCGGCGCTCGCTGAACGCCCCCATCCCCTTCGCGGCCCGCGCCAACCCAACAGATAGGAGTCTTCACCATGACCAACGAAGCTAACGATCACCACACGAGTCCCGGCCCGCGCCTCGCCAGCGAAGGAGAGCCCTCGGCGCCCGCCGCAGGAACGGCGTCCAACGGCCGCCGCGTCGCCGAGGAGATCAGCGGCGATCCGCTGCGCGAATACACCGCCGAGGCGTTCTTCAGCATCGACGCCGCGAACGCGTCCGCGGCGCGGAAGGTGCTCGAGGCGGCCGTGGACGCCATCGATGCGCTGCTCGCAGGGCGCGCTCACCGCGACTGCGGAGACGGGCGCTCGCGCATCCAGCTGTGCATGGAGTGCGAGCGCGACCGCTACGCCGTCGAGGAGGCGTGAGATGACCGCCGCCCGATCCGAAGAACCGGTCGAGCACGCTGACAGCCTCAAGGGCACGATCGACGCGGCCGCCGCGGTATTCGCCGCTGCGAGGAGCGAGGCGAAGCCGTATGTCGCGGTCGCCGTGAGCGACACCGACGAGGCGTCGCTGATCGGCGCCTACTCGGTGCGCTCGGTCGCGCAGGCACAGGCCTCGCGGGCGTCGGGTGACCGGTCGGGCGCATGGATACGCGCCTACGTCGTCGCGCCCGCGACAGACGGGGGTTGCGTCGTGCTCAGCGGCGACGTCGTGATCGGCCGACCGGCCAGCAGCTGACCCGGTGCATCACCCGGCTCGCCAACAACCACAGATGAAAGGACAGAACTGATGTCTCACCATCCCGCTACCGGCGCCGCGCCGGTGACCCAGAACGAGCGTCGCGCTGACCGCGCGATGCACGCGATCGAAGCCGGCAGCGACTGCGAGTTCCGCGACGGCGTGGTCGCTGGCCTGGAGCGTGACGTCAGGGATCTCCTGGCCAACCTGCGGCACCTGTGCGACCGCTGGGGCCTTGACTACGGCGCGGTCGACGCCCACGCGCAAACCACCTATCTCGGCGACCACACGGAGGCGCCGCTTGTCGCTCTCGGAGCGCCCGGCGCACTCGACCGGGAAGCCGAGCCGGTCCGGGTCGTGATCGTCGACCACGACGCGCGAGTCAGCTCCTTCGCGGCCAGCGCGCCAGAGCTGTTCCCCGAAGTGTGCGACCCGCTGGAGATGGCCGAGGAAGCGTGGATGCTGCTGGTAGGCGCGCTGGTGCACGGCCGGGCAGCGGAGGACCCTGGCTCCTCGCCCCGGCGGACGCTGTTCGTCGACGAGCGCGAGAAACCGGTCCTCGCCAAACAGCTCAGCGACCTGCGCGTGGAGCTGCTCGAGGACCCCGGACTCGCCGGGATGGACCTCGCCGAGCCCGACCCGCCGCTCGCCAGCTACCTGATGGGGACGCCGACGCACCGCAGCAAGTGAGGTAGAGCGCGGGCAGGCAGTCAAGCGGGTGATCCGCGCTAGCCAACCGCGCGCGAATCGCCTGTCGGGAGGTGTGACTCGCTGACGCCTGCCCGCGCCGCGAACGGTAGCCGCCGGCGTCCCCGCACCGCTTGTCAACAGCGATCACGTCCCTCCCGACCTCACCCCAGGCGCACGCTGATGCCAGCGGGCGCCATCACCACTGATCCGACTCGGAAGGAACCCCCGAATGGCACATGCCGAACACGAGGCGCGCCTGCAACGGTTGCGTGCCCTCGCCACCACGACAACGACCAGCGAATGGGGACGCGAACGCGTCCGGGGGCTCGTTGATCAGGAGCCCGACGTTCCTGGCGCTCAATGCCCGCGTTTCGCCGTGCTCGCCGAGCACGCCGGTGAGCGAATGCTGTTCTGCAGCGATGACCCTGCCGCCATCGCCGCCGAGCTTGCGGAGCTGGCGGTCGGTGAGCTCCCCCTCAGCGCCGAGGCGGTCATCGACCTCGACACCGGCGCACGACACGCCGCGTCCACGCGAGCGAGCGTCACGTTCACACCACCACTCCCCGGCAGCGCGCCGCGGTCGGCGGGAGAGCCGCGCCAGGCGACGCTGACCTACGGGCACCGTGGCGCACTGAAACTCGCGGCGGACATCGTCGCCGAGCACGCCCGCGAAGCCGGCGAGCACGAGGAGCTCACCGACACGGTGCGATGGCTCGAGGACCTCCTGGCGCAATGGGAGACCACGCCACCAGCTGCCTCGCCGCCGGCGTGAAAGCGATTGCGCCAGCGCCGCCCCGAACGCACCCCAGCCCAGACAGACCTGCCGCGAACGAGACACGCCGCTGAACACGGACCTCCTTCGCCGGGGGCCGCGCAGCTCACCCCTGATCCGAAACGCAAACGAGAAGGAGAAACCAGCATGAACACCCCCACAACGACACTCCCCGTCCGCTCCGTCCGCGAGGAGTCCGCGTCGCGCTGCGTCGCGCTGCGGGCCGTCGTCACCCACGATCGGCTCGATGGCGACGTCGCGATCCTCAACGACACGCAGGCGGTCGCGATCACCGATGACCCGCAGGGCATCAGTGACCTGTTCGACGCCGCGCTCGCCGAGAGAGCCGAGCGACGCGTCGTGCTCAGCGAGCTCGCCACCGTCACATCGGCCGCGACGGCGGGCCCTGTGATCTTCGAGCGGCTGCTCGTCGCCGCCGACGGGCGCGCCGTTCACGTCGAAGCGAGCGTGCTGCCGCTCACAGACCACGAGCGCCAAGACCTGCAGGAGCTGCTCAGCGACACCTCCGAGCCCGACCTGGCGCGCGAACTGGCCGCGATCTACGCCGCGGACATCGAGCAGGAGCAGCGCGCCGCAGCCGGGGGAATGCCCGTGTGCTTTCTCGACCAGGCCAGCGCCACCACCGGCCCGCAGCGTCCCTAAAGCCCCGGCCAGCCGCGCGCGGCTGGCGGCGGGTGTCCCACCAGCCCATCGCCGGCCGCGGCCCAGCGGCTTCCCAGACATTCCCGCCCCGCGCGGGGGGAACGAGAGGAGAAGAAAACATGCTTGTACTGACCCGTAGGGCCAATGAGTCGATCCAGATCGGCCCGAACATCGAAGTGAGCGTCGTGGCTATTCGGCGCAGCAAGGTGCGCCTGCTCGTCAGTGTCCCCGCCGGCGTTGCAATCAGCCGCGCCGAGCAGCCCGGAGGCTACATCCGGACACGGGTGATCCTCAACCGCAAAACGGGCGAGTCGATCCGGATCGGGGCGCACATCCAAGTGAAGGTCACGAGGATCAGCAACAGCGTGCGGCTCGGCATCGTCGCCCCCCTCAGCATTCCCATACTCCGCAGCGAGCTGGCCGACCGGGAGGTCCGCCGGCTGCCCTCGCCCATGCGGCCGCTCCCCAGAGCCGCATGAGGAAACCTTCAGCCGCGCTCACCGCCGCGCTCGCCGCGCTCGAACCGCGGATCGAGGAGGCGCTCAACCGTGGAGGCGACCCGCTGATCACCTGGCGAGTCGGAGAGATGGTCCTCAGCTACGTGCCCGGCGCCGTCGAGACAGACGACCTGCTCGTCGAAGCGCTCGGTAACAGCACGCTCCCCGATGTCGTGAGAGAGGTCGCGTTCGCGATCGGCTCAGACGACAACGAGGAGGAGGAGATCCCAGAGGATGAGGCGACTGGCGCGAGCGAGCGTCCGTGACCTCGCCGCCCAGCAGCCGACAGGCCCGCGCGAGGAGCTCCCCCGCGCGGGCGTTGCCGAAACGGCACGAACACCCCCTGGCCGGCACTCGAGTGCCAGCCACCAGCGGCACGAAAGGAGATCACCTCATGGCGATCACGCTCACAGCCGAGGACGTTCGCGACCTCCAGGCGGGTCACACGATCAACGTCATCACCGAGGACGGGACCGAGGTCGTGCTCGGCCCCGAGAACGCTGGCGACTACGACCTGGAGACCGCGACGGGGCCCTACACGCCGTCAACGGCCAGGACGTTCACCGCGGAGCAGCTGAACACCGCCGCGAACCGTGCCGCGAACGAGATCCTCGAGGCGATTGATGCCCCCGAGGAGGGAGTCCGCGACGCGCTCAACCTCCAGGTCAACGCCACCGCCTACTTCCTCGAGCACCCCGACGCGACGCTCGCCGACGCGATCACAGCCAACTACTCCGAGCGGCCCGAGACGGTGCTCGCGTGGGCGGTCAGCTGACCCGGCGTACGACCAGCCGCCGCGCGCGCCCGCGGCCTCGGAGCAGCCGCGGGCGTGCGGCGCCCGAACCCGACCGAGAGGAGCCACGATGCCCACCCCAACATCCGGCGCGCCCGCCGCGTCCGCCGACTCGTGTCGGTATTCCGTCGCCGCACTTGAGGACGTTGCTGTGCTTAGACCGGAGACGGTCGCGCTGTGTCACCGGGTGCGCACAGCAGAATCGGTCCACTTCGATGCGTACTGCACGGTCTCTGACCGGCGCAAGAAGACGCTCCCGGGCGCGCTTCTGGCGCTCGAGCGAGTACAACGCGACGAACTGCACGACGCGGTGCAGGCGCTGCGCGCTCACTGTGCCGAGGATCCGCAGGCCGCTGAGGAGGAGCGGGTCGCGCTGATGCGACTGCAGGTCGAAGGCGAGCTCGCGCTTGCGGCCCGGTTGCGCGTCGTGCGCGGCGGCGAGGAGCGCCAGGAGATCCGCGCACAGGCGAACGAGCGGCGCGCAACGATCTTCGAGACGCGCGACGCGCTCAGCTGCGGCCTCGGCTGGCCCCACCGTTTGGAGGCGGTCCTCGTGACCGCCTGGATCTACGACTCCACCCAGCCGGACGGCAAGTTCAGCTACCGCGGGCGCGCGCTGTACGTGAGCGCCTACGACACACACAACGTCAGCCACATCGTGCGGGTGCAGGACCTCGAGGTCAACCGCGGGGAGCTGCATCTGGCCTGGGAGCCGCACGAGCATTGGGGCAACGCCGACCCGCACGGCGACATCGCGATGCGCGTCGCCGCGCGCCCCGATCACCCGCTGCCGCATCCACTGCCGCGCTGGCCAACCGAGTCAGACGTGCAGGGCATCGACCCACGCGTCCGGATCGCCGTCGGCGAGCAGACCAGCCTGCTGTAGAGCCAACACGACCGCCGGCCCCGCTGCCCGAGATCAACGCCCCAACCCAGGCGAGGGCCTCTCGTCCCGGGCGAGCTCACCGCCCGCTCACCGCGAGCGCGCCAGTCGTCCCCAAGCCGCCGCGTCGCCGCGGCCCCACGACCACTTTGCATGGAGGTGCAACGAATGACTGAATCCAACGCCCCCAACTCAACAGGTGAAATGCTCGAGCGTCTGCGGATTCTCGCCACGCCCTGCACGCCCGCCGCGCGTCAGCGGCTCGCAACAGTCCTCGACCAGCCATCCAGCGCTCGGCGATCGTGCCCGCCGCTGGCCGTTCTCGTCGATCGCGGGCGCGGGCGCGGGCTCGAACGCCTGATCACTCTCGGCTCCTCCGAATGGGAACTGTCGCGTGTGCTCACCGAGGCGCTCGACGCCAGACCACCGTCGCATGCCGTGCTGCTCGTCGACCTGGCCAGCGGAGAGGAGCGTCAGGCCCGCAGGATGGTGTACTTCGCCGAGAACGCGCTCGTGCTCCCGGCGTCGGTCGGCGATGTGATCACGCTGGACCTCGCCGACCGCGTTCGCGACGCAGAGCGCGACCCGCAGCGCGAGCGCGACCTCGAAACGGCACGGCGGCTGATCGCCGACGGCGAACCGGTGCCGGCAGCGCATTTCGCGGTGATCATCGATGTCCTTGAAGTCGACCTCGAGACGCGGCGCAAGGACCCGCAGCGAGACCTCGATACCGAGCGTGAGCTCGCCGCCGCGCAGCGGCAGATGATCACGCGCGAGCCCTGGAGGGATCTGCCGTGCAACGCGCCGGCCGCGGAGAACGCCGGTTGCGATCGGTGCGGCAGCTATGACCGGGCGCCGCGCAGCCGCTACTGCACGCACTGTCTCGCCGAGGGCTACGCCGTCTACGTCGATGGTGTGATCGAGACCGGCTATCTGCACGACAGCCCCGATGACGCGCGCGATGAGGCGCAGCTGGTCAGCGAGTCCGCTCCCGGTGAGACGGTCGAGATCCGCGGCCCCAACGGGTTCCGCGAGACCTTCCCGCCGCACGAGCCGCGCAGCCAGTGATGCACAGCTCACCACCAGCGCGTAAGACGCCGCTGAAGCGCACCACAGCGATCGCGCCGCGCGAGCAGCCCCTCGCCCGGCGCACCGCACGAAAGCGGCGGCCGATCAGCCCCGCCAGCCCCGCCCAGAAAGCCAAGATCGCGGGCGCGCGGTGCGTGCACTGCGGCGCCCCGGCCACCGACCCGATGCACCTATGGCCCCGCGATCTCGGCGGCTGCGACGACCCGTCATGCGTTCTCCCCGGCTGCCGGACGTGCCATCGCGCGTTCGATGAAGGAGCGCTCGACTTGCTCGCGGATCTCGTTCGCCACCACAAGGCGGAGATCGCGCACGCGCAGCTGCACACGGACCCGATCTCGCTGCTGGAGCGGCTCACCGGCTGCAAAGTCGTCCTGCACGCCCGCCACACACGCCAACGCGAGCCGGGACCCCCTCCAGGCAGCCCGACCGCCCACCCAACACCGTGAAGGGAGAAGACCCATGTCAACCGTCTACCCGCCGCGCGCTGCACGCGCTGCTGGCAGCCACGTACGTGCCTGCCAGCAGCGCCGCGCGCGAGCACGGCGCGCCGCCGAACGAGAACGGGCCGCCCGTGAGCGGCGCACCCGAGCACGTGACGCACTCCTGATCCGCGACGGGCTCCTCGCCGTCCAGCCCGTCGCGGAGATCCACCATCAGCTCACCCGGCCCGTGATCGACCTCGCCACAGCCCGCCGGAAGGCCCGTGAGATCGAGAGGACCATCACGCTGCTGGTCGCGGCAGCCATGTTGAGCGAGGCGACCGCCGCGCGCTACCGCGCCGAACTCGCGGAATTGAACACAGCCATCAACGCACGCGCCTCGACGGGGCGCGGCGCGACCTGAACGCGCCCCGCCGTCTGCTGCTCGTCCAGGCAGCGAGCCGCATTCCTGTACTTCCGCTGCCCATCGCGGGCAGCGCGACTGCTCCTGAAAGGAGCTCCCCTATGAATCCGACCGTCCTTCTGGACGGCGCGCGCCCGCTGCGCGCGCTACCGGCGCTATCCCTCGACGCCACTCAGATCCCGCCGCTGCAGCGCCCAGCGCCGCCCACGATCTCGATCGCGATGCCCGACGGCTCGACGCTGCAGCTGCCGGGCAGCGCGTGGCCTGCACCGGACATCTGGGCGGCCAGCGAGCGGCGCGCCGCGCTCGGCGAGCGCCCGCCGGTGGAGATCCGGCGCCTCACACGCGCGGAGTCCAACGTGCTCGCCGCCGACTGGCACCCGCTCGGCGCCGAGACACGCCCGTTCGGCTATCACGCCTTCGCGCTGTTCGTGCGAGGAGAGCCGATCGCGCTCGCGACCGCCGGCAGCACCCACAGCGCGGTCGTCGACACCGGCCACGGACTTGACCGGCGAAACGTGATCGAGCTGACCCGCGTGTGCCGCTCCCCGCAGCCGATCGCCGCGGGCAGCGCCCGGGTGATCCTGCGCGCGTGGCGGGACTTCCTCGCCGTCCCCTACTGGCCCTATTTCCCCACCGTGGAGAAGGTCGCGCTCGTGTCCTACTCGCTGCCGGGCAAGGCCGGGCAGCTATACCGCCACGACGGCTGGGAACGCCTGCGCGGCTGCCAGGGCTCCGGCGGCGGCGGCACCTGGTCTGGCCCCTCACGCGTCGGGCGACGCCCCGAGGCACTGTGGGTGTACTGGCTCGCCGGCCCCCGCGCCGCCAGCGAGGCGATCGCCTACCGCGCCGGCCCGCAGGCCGTGCAGGCGCAACTGCGTCGTGCGGCATGAGCGGGCCGCTGAAGAGCGAGACGGACATGCTGCGCACCCTCGCGCGCGGCACCTACACGCTGGCCGCGCTCTACGCCCACGTCGAAGAGCACGCCGACGTCGCCCGCGACGACGGACACTCCCCGTCAGCGCCTGGGCATCCGTGGGATCCACGGTGGCGGCACCGCGTCCGCGGCTGGCTCGCAAACCAGCGTCGCGCCGGCCGCGCGCAGCGCATCACACACGCGGTCTGGGCGCTCGAGGGAACCCCCGAGAATCCCAGGCGGATGCTGTTGATCACAGCGGGTGCCGGGGACCCGCAGATCGAGCTGCAGTGCCGCGACGCCGTCGCGCTGCTCGGCGACGTCGACGGGCCGCTGGATGCGGTCATCACCGACCCGCCGTGGGGCCTTGAATGGGACAGGCCGGGGTCGCGCAGCCAGTACGCGCGCGCGGAGGCGAAGGTCCTCGACGGCTATGTCGACGTGCCCGCCCGGAAGTACCTGGCGTTCTCGCGCCGGTGGATCGCCGCCGCCGCACGGGTGCTGCGACCCGGCGGGCAGCTCGTGGTCGTGACCGGCCCGCAACGCGCCGCGCACGTGCAGATCGCCGCCGAAGAGCACGGTCTCACGTGGGTATGCACGATCGTCGCTCGTCGCGAGTTCGTCGCGCCCAGCACACGCCGTCCCTCACCGGCTCACTGGGCGATCACCGCGATGTGCCGCGGCCCCGTCTCCCACCGCCGGCGCGTGTTCAACGCGCCGCGCGACCAGCGCCGCTCCCACAACGGGGGCCTATACCCGACCGACCTATGGCTCGAAGGTAACGGCCGAGCGGACAGGCCCGGCCTGCTGCGTTATGCCACCGAGCTGCCCGGACCGTTGGCGAGGCGCATCGTCACGACGTTCACCAGCGAAGGCGAGCACGTGTCCGATCCGATGATCGGCGGGGGCAGCGTACAGCGCGCCTGCTGGCAGACCGGACGGCGATTCACCGGCGGTGACCTGAACCCCACCGCCGTCATGTACGCCGCCGCGCGGCTGCTCGCCGAGCACGCCTGGCCCGCCGAGCGTCAACCCCAGCTCCCGCTCGCCGCCTGAACCCACCTGCAGGCCCGCGGGCCTGTTCCTGACCATCCCTCCACCTCGCCCAAAGGAGCCCGAATGTCAACCGGAAACCCAACTCAGCAACATGACCCACCCCCGCGGTCGGGAGGTGAGAGGCCGTGAGCGTCAACAGCTACACCGACCTCGCCGCGCACGCGGGACACCGTGTCGCCGTCGTGATCTACGCGCAGGAGAACGCCGCGGTCGAGTGCGAGACCTGCAGCGTGGTGCTCGTGGACTTTGCCCGCGCCGATGAGACAGAGCTCGCTGAGCTCCTCGCGCTCGCTGAGCAGTGCGGAATCGCCGAGGACACGCTCGACGAAACCGTTCACGACATGGCCGCAGCCACTGGCTCGTCGGTCAACAACGAAGGCCGCGACCGCCAAATCGCCTACCTGCAAGCCGAGATCGGCACACGCGCGACGCGGGAGCTGCTGGATCGCGAGCGCCAACGATGACTCAGATTCCACCGCCGCCAGAAGGCATCGAGGCAAGACGACGTCGGGCTTCCGCCGCTTCCTGAGCACGGCGTGTCCGACCACCGCAGTCCAACCCATCGGCCTCGGACACGACCGCGCTGTCGCCCTCCTGGCGACAGCCGTGCTCGCCGACGCCCGCCAACCCCGAAGGGAGAACCATATGGCAACCCTATTTCCTGCTGTCCAACCTGCTCCGTCCGAAGCGTTTCAGGCGCAGGCGCCGCGAGCGTTCGGTGCGCTGACGCCGTGGGCCGAGCTGGCCGGTGCGGCGCGCGAAAGCGACGCCCACCACCAGCTGATGCGCTGCTTTCCGCGCTGGAGCAGGGTGACGGATGCGCTCAGCCGCGACGCGCTCAAGGCGCTCGCCCAGAACGATGCCGTTGACCCCAACAGCCGCTACTCGTGGCAGGGCCGGTTCGCTCACGCCGAAGGAGTGCTGCGTCGTCACGCGCTGGCCAAGGTGGACCCCAGCACACTGACCGCAGAGGCGATCGAGCAGCTCGCCAGCGGCCAGGCGGACGCCGACCGGGCCGCCGGCCTCGATTGGAGCGTCGTGACCGTCCCGGCGCATGCGCTGGACGAGCGCATCCGTGAAGCGAACCGCGAGCTCCCGGTCGACCTGGATCACCCCGACACGTGGTATCGGAGCTCTGCCAAGCGCGCGGCGATCGCCCGCCGCTACGGCCTCGTCCCCGAGCTGGCCGATGACATCTCGCGGTGGGCGCTCGCGAACGTCGCCGAGTTCAGCGAGTCGGACATGCGCTGTTGGCAGATCGGCTCGCGCCGGTGGCTCGCGCTCGCGCGGGAGGTGATGAGTGTCCCCGAGCGGGTCGAGCGACCTGTGGGGGTGTTCCTCATCCCAGACGAGCGCACCGGTCACGGCTGGCGTCTGGGGCCGGTGCTCTCCCCCGAGCTGATCAGCCTCGTCGACTCACTCGGCGGACAGATCCATCCAGGGCTCCTCAGCGCCTCCGTCCCGGCCGAGGAGGTCGATGAGTTCCTGGGCCGGATCAACATGCGGACGCTGCACGCCGGGGAGACGTCGATCGCCGAAACCTCGGCCGGGCTCGGGACGGCACTCTCCAACTCGCTGGGCCGGCCGGTGCATCCCGGGCTGCCCGTCGACCGCCTGGAACGCTGGGGGCGCCTGCACCTCTCGAGCTTCCGCGGCGGACCCCTGGAAATGCGGGTCCTGACCCGCAGCGTCAAGTCGTTTCCCGTGCGGCGCCTGGGGTCGGTCCGTGCCGGGAAGGCGAAGGACTATGCGTTGAGCGTCGCGATGGATCTCGGCGAGGCCGTCGCGATCGCCGTCGAGCGCGAGGTGCCGCTGCTGCTCTCCACCGAGGCCTCGGGCTATCTCGCCGGCACGGTCCGTGTCGGGCGGATGAAGGGCCGCCCCGGGATGCTGACCATCACCGAGGCGGACGGCATGTCGGCGATCACACGCCGGCTCCTAGCCGAGCAGGCCCTCACGCTGCTGCGGGAGCTGAAGGCGAGCGGCGCGAACGTGGTGCTCGACTCAGGCGCGCGCGAACTCGTGCGAATGACCGTCGTCGCACCGCTCGACGACGACCCGGTATTGAAGGACCCGCAGCGTCGTGTCGCGGCGCTGAAGGTCGTCGGGTCGGGCCTTGACATGTCCCAGACCGCGACCGGTAAGACGATCACCACCGGCCGCGCGATCTACCACCGCGCCGCGACCATCCGCGGATTCCGCGGCCTCGTGATCGCCGGGCCGCGGCTGATCAACCAGTGGTTCGAGGAGCTCACCGTTGGTGCTCCCTCGCGCGGGCTGCCGCCGCTCGCTCCGAACTGCGAGGTGCTGATCATCGACGAGCGCATCCCCGTCGCCGCGCAGGTTCGCCGCTTTCACCGCGACCTGGGGGACCGTCCGGGCGTCGTGCTCGTCGGGACCGGGGTGATGGAGCGTTTCGCCCGCGAGCTGGCGGTCATCCACTGGCACTTCGCGGTCGCGGATGAGATCCACCGCTACCGCAACCCCGCCACCGAGGCGCACCGTGCGCTCGCGGAGCTGCGCTTCGGCGCGATCGCGGACTTCTGGGGGCTGACGGGCACCCCGGCCGGGAAGGAGGCCGCGAACATCGACCGCCTCGTCGGACTGTGCGTCGCCGACCGCACGCTGCTGGAGGAGCGTCTGAACACCGTCGAAGCGGGCGATCTGATGGACGAGGTCAACGCCGCCCGTCTGCGCGTGAACTACGGGCCGCACGCGGTGCGGGTCACGAAGAAGGAAATGAAGCCCTACCTCCCCGACGTGCTGCCCGCGGAGCCGTTGCCGATCGAGGCGGACCCCGCGCTCGCGGAGCTGATGAAGGCCCTGCGGGAAGGCGGGAAGGCGGCGTACCGGCGGCTGCTGGAGGTGCTGCACGAGCTCAAGACGCTCGACAAGCACTCAGAGCTTCACCGCGAGGCGATGAAAGAGTACGCCCGCCAGCAGGGAATGGTGCTCGGACACGTCGACCGGTACGTCGACATCGGCGTGGACCCCGAGACGCTGACGCACTCGGCCTCGCTGCTGGCGAAGGCACTCGTCCGCGAAGGCCTCGTCGCCGAGGCGATGAAGGGCGGCGGGGACGGGCTGCCGCTGCTGCGCAGCATCGTCGCGCAGAGCCTGGCTGAGCGGGCCGCTGAGGAGCAGATCCTCGTGTTTGCCGAGCGGGTGTGGTGCCTGCGCCAGCTCGCGCAGACGATCCGCGAGCGCTACGGCATCGCGGCGTGCGTCGCTGACGGCTCGATCGACAAAGACGAGTTCGCGGAGCTCAAGCGGCGCTTCACCGACGGCGAGTTCCCGATCCTATGCCTCAGTCGCATCGGGCACGAGGGACACAACCTGCAGGTCGCAAGCGGCATCGTGCACCTCGATGTCCCGCCCGTCCCGGACGGCATCGAACAGCGCGTCGGGCGCGTCGACCGGATCGGCTCGCCGCACGCGTCGGTGTGGACGTCGATCCCCTACATCATCGGCGGCGGCACCGAACACATGGTCAAGATCGTCGCGCCGCGCGGCGGTGAAAACCACCAGATCCTCGACGCGCCCGAAGGCGTCGGCGCCGAGGAATCCACGATCGCTAAGCAGCTCGGCGTGATCACCAGCCAGGTCGCCGAGAACAAGGAGCAGGAGGGCTACCTCTCAACCGCCGCGCGCCTGCGCGTCGCCGCCCGCATCTTCGGCGCCTGAGCACCCCGGGCACCGCGCTGCGCGCCGAGCCGCGCGCGGCCACAAGCACGCCCCCCGCGTTCCATCCACGAGCGGGGCGAACGCCCCCGCACCAAAGGGAGATATCTATGGCTACAGCCACAGCAATCGATCAGGCGCTCTCCACCGTCGATGAGGTCGCCGCCGAAGGAGACCTCACGGCCGAGGCGAGAGCGCTGCTCACCCTCGACGCAACTACGCATGAGGCGATCCTGCTGCCGGACGGCCGCACGATCTATCCGCCGTCGCTGTTCGGGGAGCCGCTGCACGAGGTCGCGTGCCGGCTACTGGACGCGCAGGACCCCACCCGTTCGCGCTATCTGAAGCTGATCGGCCCGCCCGGGACCGGCAAGAGCCAGATCGCCAGGGCGATCGCCTACACCAGCTGGCGCCAGCAAAAGAAGAAGGTGATCAAACGCCACGGCAGCCCGTTCTACGGGCTGATCGAGCTGCAGCCCGGCCCGTCCGCGGATGAGTATTTCTTCCGCTACGACTTCATCCCCGACCCCGAGGACGCGACCCGCGTGAAGCTGGTGGAGGCCGCGTTCGTGGAGGCGATGCGCAACGGCTGGCTCGTCGTCATCGACGAGGTCAGCATCGCCCGCGACGTCGCGCTGCTCAGCCTCAACGGCACACTCGACGGGCGGCTGATGCTCTACCTCGCGGCGACCGGGGAGACCGTCACCGCGCAGCCCGGGTTCGGGGTGATCCTGACGTATAACCCGGGTCTCGTCGGCGCGACCGACATCCCCGACGCGTGGCACTCGCGGTTCCCCGCGACCGTCGAGGTCTCGAGCAACTGGGGGGCGCTGCGCGAGCTCGGCGTCAACGGCGCGCTGGTCGACGCGGCCGAGAAGTACGACTCGAAGCGCAAGAGCGGCGAACTTGCGTGGACACCGCAGTTCCGGGAGATCGAGAGCCTGCACGTGATGAGCGACCGTGTCGGGGAGCGCGTCGCGCTATCGATGTTCATCTCCGGGCTGCATGAGCAGCTGGAGACCGGGAAGCTGCTCGCCGCGGACGCCGCGGCCGCGTGCCGGATGCTCGACGAGGGCGGCTTTCAGCGCTTCAAGGTGAGCGCCGGCAAACGCAAAGCGGGCGCCTCGAACGCGATCCCGAACCTCGAGGGGTACCCGCGGGCGGTGACACGCTGATGCGCGCGCTCGCCACCCGCGATCGCGGGGAGTTCTCCCGCGGCCTGAACCGGGCTGCCGCGTCCCGAGGAGCGCTCGACACGGTCTACCGCGACCTCTCCGACCACTGGACCGTGCTGATGCAGGAGCTCTACCCCGTGTGGGTGCTGATCGGCGCCGGCCTGTCAAACCCCGGTCACATCGAAGTGCCGAGCCGCACCGTCTACCTCGACAGCGAGGAGCTGCTCGGCTCGCGCGAGGAGATCCTCGCGGGGCGTCTCGAGCGCTTCCGGGTGCTCGTGTGCTTCGGCGTCGCCTTTCACGAGGTGATGCACGCCAAGCACACCAAGCGCTGGGTCATCACCTACGACGCGCGGCTGAAGGACGAAGGCAAGACGGTCCTGTTGAGCGATCGCCGGCTGCTCGAGGAGCCCCGGATGGAGGCGCACGGCGTCCGCGACTACCCCGAGGCCACCGCGCGCGGCACGTTCATCCGCCGCGCGCTCAGCGCGATGGTGCCCTGCGTACTCCTGCGCCGCTTTCAGGAGGAGGTCATGGCCGCCGCGCTCGCCGGGGCGCCGCTCACCCGCGACATGTGCGGGCGCGCGATGACCTACCTCGCGGCGCGCACCCACTACGACGTGGTCGATCCCGCGACACTCGGATCGCTCACGCCGCTATGGGAGAGCGTGCTCGGCACAAGCGACGTCCAGGCCCTGCATGACCTCTACGCCCGCCTGATCTGGGTGCCCGACGGCGACTGCAAAACGATGGACGCCTTCGCCGAGGAGTACCGGGAAATCATCGGGCCGCCCGACCCGCCAGACCCCACCAGCGGCGAAGGAGCCGGCAGCACCGACACCAGCGAGGAAGCCGGCGGCAGCGGCGGGGCTGGCGGCGGCAACGGGCAGGAGATGAAGTCGCTCGGTGAAGCCCTGGAGGACGCGCAGCAGCAGGCGCAGGCCGGCCAGCTGCAACAGCTCAATGAAGACGTCGTGCTGAAGGACCTGCTCGACCGTGCCGAAGGCGCCCCCGAGCCGCAGACGGGCGGGCGAGGGACGGGCGCGCCGACGGGCCGGATGCCCAACCGCGGCGTGAACCGTCCGGCGCACCCGGATGAGATCCAGGCCGCGGCCCGGTTCGCTAACCGCCTGGAACAGGCGCGCACCCAGGCGCTCGTGCAGCTCGCCAAGCGCACCCCGGGCGGGCGTTTTGACGCGCGCAGCCACATGCGCGCGCTCGCGCAACGCCAGCACGGGCTGCCCGTCACTGCGCACTCGTGGTCGATCGAGCGCACCCGGCGCAACCCGATCCAGGCCCCGCACGTGATCTTCATCCTCGACACGTCCGGGTCGATGGCGATCTACGAGTACGCGCTCGGACCGGTGACGTGGATCCTCGACACCGCGGTGCGGATCGTCGGCGGGCGGATGGCGACCGGGCTGTTCGGCAACTCCGCCAGCCTGCTCTCCGACGGCTCGCAGCCGATGCGCCTGGTGCCGGCGATCCGCACCGGCGGCGGCACCGCGTTCGCAGGTGACGCGATCGAGATGTGCGCCGAGCACCTGGAGATGGAGAACATGAACCGGCCGCGCCTTGCGTACATCTTCAGTGATGGGGGCTGGTTTGACACGGAGGCCGGCGTCGCGAAGATCGAATGGCTCATGAGCGTCGGGGTCCCGGTGATCCACATCGCGCTGCTGCACGAGCCGCTCAGCGTCCAGGCGTCGCGGATCACCGTGATCACCGACCCGGCCGACGCGCTGGAGGTCGTCGCCACCGACACCGTCCAGATGCTCCAGCAGGGCCCCCGCGCGCTGCGAGCGGCCCCACTCGCGCTCGCGGCCTGAACCACCCACCCCGACCGAATCCACTGCGCCGCCCACCCCGGGGCGACGCTCACCCGACCCAGGAGGTACCGATGTCCAAGCCAACCGCCGCCAACGACAAGGTGAGCACCCGCAAACCCGCCGCAGGCCGCAAACCCCCCAAGGCACGTGCAGCACGGCCCGCGGCCAAGGCCGCGCCCGGCAAGCCTCGTGCGTCCGCCAGCGCACGCAAGCCGAGCGGCACGCGCCAGCGGCGCACCAGCGGCGCGCCGGCCGTGCCTTCGCGGCTGTTCGACGTGACCAACGCCCAGCACCGCGCATTCGAGGGAGCGCTGGAATGGATCCCTCTCGAGCAGATCACGCTCGCGAAGAACCCGCGGCGAGACATCAGCCCGGAGGGCATCGACCGGCTCGCGGGGATGCTGATGGGCGGACAGCTACAGGCCACGATCGGGCGGCGAACCGCCCCCGAGCAGGTGCTGCTCTACGCCGGGCAGCGACGGTTCCTCGCGGCGAAGCGCTCCCACGAGCTCGCCGGCGGCGAGGGGTACGAGGGCCGCAAGCCCGTCGCTGTGCTGCTCGTGCTGCTGCTCGACTACGAGCCGACCGCGCGCGACATCCGCCGTATCCAGGCACAGGAGAACCAGTACGAGGAGCTCTCGATGCGCGACCGCCAGTGCCAGTTCGAGGACTGCTGGCTCGACCGCGCCGGCCTGCCCGAACAGGAACGCCTCGCGAGCGTCTGCGAGGAGCTCGGGATCTCAGCGACGCTGGCGCGCAACCTGCGCCGCCAGCTCACCCTCCCAGTCGATCTGCGCACCCGGGTGGCCGACCGCCCGACCGGCGATCAGCTGTCGATCACGATGGCCAACGTGCTCGCGGAGATGAACGAAATCTCCCCCGAGCTGACGGAGGCCGTCGCCGCAAGGGTCACCACCAGCGAGCACCACCAGCAGGCGCTGGCGAGCATCGGCGCGTTCGTGCAGCGCACCGTCGTTGAGAACGAAGATCTCTACGCCGTCCGCCTCGATGAGGGCCTGGCGATCATCGACGGCCACGAGCACATCGAACGCGCACGCGCACACCTCACCGACCCTGGGCGCGAGACGCTCGCCACCGCGATCGCCTGCAAGCCCGAGGAGCTCGACGTAGAGCTCGGGAAGCTCGCCGAGCGGGCCGAGCGAGCGTCGTTCAAGCTCGACGTCGACCGCGCCCTGCGCGAGCGCGCGAGCGCTGGCCGCTACGCCTGGGTGTATGACCGCGGCGCCGACTACGCGGACGCGGTGTGGGTGATCGCGCCGGAGTTCGTGATCGGCGCGATCCACGAGGCGATGGACGGCCTGGAGACACAGCCCGTCCGCGACGAGAGCTACTTCGGCGCCGCGAAAGTCACCGACGAGGACACCAAGCAGGCGGCGGCTGCCGACCGCGAGCGTCGCGCCGAGGCACGCGAACGCCAGCAGAGCGCCGCGAACAGCAACCTCGGGCTCGGGCACGACATCGCGGCCGGCCTGATGGACCCCCGCAGCGAGCAGCTCGACGCCGTCCGGCGCATCCTCGCGCACCTGCTCGTCGAGCACTACGCGCCGATCATCGCCTACGGCGCGGGCTGGAGCGACCGCGCGCGCCAGCAGCCCGTCGGTGACACCGGGCGCTTCGAGCCCAAGCACATCGACGCGATCCTCGACGAAGAGCTCCAGCGCGCCCTGGAGGACCCCGACCCGCTGCACGGCATCCTGGCGCTCCTCAGCCGCTGGGCTGCCGCGTTCGTGCTCGACATCAACGGCATACCAGCAACCGGGCCGCTCGGCAGCGCACGCGTCGCGCGCAAGCTTCAGCGCGCGCTGCCCGAGGGCTCGAGCGAGCTGCGCACAGCGGTCTGGGAGCTGATTCGACCGATGCTCAGCCCCCACCTCGCGGAACTGAACCGGGACGCGTTCCTCAGCGACGACACGCTCGCGCCCGCCGCGGACCTCGCCGCGCACCGCGCCGAGAGCGCACTCGCGGACGTCGACCTCGGCGAGCAGCGCCTGGCCGCCTGACCCGCACGCCACACCCCAACCATGCGGGCGCAAACACGGCGCCCAACAACACCGTCCCGCGCCCGCGCCCACCCCCGAGGCGGGCGCGGGAGAACCCGAAAGGAGCCAGCCAATGGCGAGCTTCACCTTCCGCGCCGTCGATCACACAGGCACCCCGCTCACCGACCTACCCGCCGAGCTCGATCAGGTCGAGGCGCTGCCCGGCACTCCCGCACAAACATCCAGCGGGGCGCGGGCATGATCGACGAGCCCCGTGAACGGCGCCGCTACAGCGCCGTCATGCCCGAGAGCGCATACAAGCGCGGACGCGAGCCGCGCCGCCGCCGGCGCCGCCGCGACGCGTTCGCCGATCTCGCCGACGGCCTGGAGCGCTACCTGCGCCGCGAGGAGGTCCCCGGCGAGCGAGCCGACTGGGCGGCATGGGCGCTAAGGCTCGCAGCCGGAATCAGACACGCCGACGCGCCCGACCAGTCCAGGTGGTTCGTCCGCGTCCACATCGAATAGCCCGCGGCGGAGCGCGCGAACACCGCGCCTGCTTTCCCTCGCCGCCCAAGGCAACGACAACCCGAGAAGGGAATCCACGATGCAACACCCATCACTCACCGGCGTCCTGCGCCGCTACCTGCCACGCGGCCGCGCCGTCGTCGTCGCGCCCTGCGAGCACCTGCAGCACGGCCGCAGCACCCTCAGCCTCTCCGACCCGCCGCCGCTCGAACCGGAGGTCATCTACCGCGGGGAGCGGCGCAAGCTCACGCGCGAGGACTGGGAGCGTCTCGGTTTCGAACCCAGCGAAGCGATGGAGCTGGCCGGGCGCACCTACCCGCGGCTTCCCGGCGTCAGCGTCGCCGTGCTCAGCGCAGATGGTGCCGGACCGCTCGAGCACTATCCCTTCCACAGCCCTGCCGGATTTGAGTGGGGCTATGAAGGCTCCGGCCCCGCCGATCTCGCGCGCTGCCTCCTGCTGCACTACCACGCCGTCACCCCGACCCGTCGCGGGCACTTCTACCCGCCGGCGCCCGACGAGCTTCCCGTCAGCTACCAGGCGTTCAAGCGGGACGTGATCGCCCGGCTACCCCAACACGAGGGGTGGACACTGACCCGCCACCAGATCGCCGAATGGATCGAAGCGCGCTCGTGAGCAGCTGCCAAACCCGCCAGCTCGCACCTCCCGAGGCTGAGCGGACAGTTGCGCGCCACAGCACTCAGCGGCACCGCTAACTCGCCGGCGTCGTGCTCGCCCAAGCGCGGTCTGACGTTCCGAGCCCCGCGCCTACCGCGGCCGAGCGCGATGGCGCGCGGCCAGTGACCGGGGTCATCCCGATCGAAAGGAGGCGCCGATGCGCCTAAAGCACACGATGTCTCGTCTGCACGAGCTGCGCAGCTCCGCGCAGGGCGCGATCGCCCTGCTGTTCTTGCATGAGCTCTCCGCCGAGCACACACTCGGCCAACCCCCCAGCCAGGCGAGCTGGGAGCGCATCATCGCCAAACCCACCGAGGAGTGGGGGCAGGCGCTCGAGGACGCCTGCCAGGCGTGCCTGGCGCAGTGGCCCGAGCAGCTCGAGGGGTTCTTCGCTGAGGCGCGTCTGAGCGATGAGCAGCCACAAGTTCTCGCAGCCGCCCTCAAGGCGATCGAGGGTGCCTGCGCCAAGGCGGACGGTGAGGGCCGCCGAACGACCCTCGCCGACGTCTTCCAGGAGACCCGCGGGCTCAGCGCAAAGCAGGCCCGCGGCGCGTTCTTCACCCCATGGAATCTCGCGGCGATGATGGCGGACATCGCCGGCGACGCCGCGCAGGAGACGTGGGTCGGGGACCTGGCGGTCGGCGGCGGAGCGCTGCTGCTCGGCTATCTCGAAAGGTTTCGCCGCCGTCACGGCGTCCTCGCGTCTCGCGCGGTGACGCTGGTCGGTGTTGACATCGACGCGCGCTCCTGCCAGATCGCGCGAGCGAGCCTGCTGCTCGCGGGCGCGGACCCCAGCCAGTTCTGGATCTTCCACGGCGACAGCCTCGCGCAGAAGATCGCCGGGCGCGACCGTCGCGACGGCGAGCTGAAGATCATCAACTTCGATGTCCTCCTCGGCAACCCGCCATTCGGGCAGAAGGTGAGCATGACCGCGCTCGCCGAGCACGCCCGACGCGGGCCGCTCGTGATCCCCGACCACGTCCTCAACCGCCTCGTCCCGAGACAACGCGCACAGCCCGCGTCCGACACCGCGCCCGCGGCGTCGCGGCCGAGCTCGCGCAGCGCCAAACACTCCCGCCGCCGCGCCGCCTGAGCACCCCCGCGGCCGACGGCGCGCCATGCGTGCGCCGTCGCACACCCGGCCCGACACCAGCTGGCGCGGTGGCGGGCGTGATCACCACTATCGAAAGGAGCGGTTTGCATGCTGCTGCTCACCACGCAGGCGTTGCCGCAGATGCGCGAGTTTCGCCATCCCAACCTCGGCCGGCTACTCACGCCCCGCCATTTCGCGCGGCTAAACGACACGCTCGCCGAGGGATTCTTGCTCGCCGCTGACAACGATTGCTTTCACTCTTACGCGCCCGAGACGATCGCTCGGATGTTCGCCGCGGTCGCGCCGATCCCGTCGGTGCTGGCCAGGATCCGGACGGCGTGGCCGCAGATGAACCCACGCGCGGTCGAAACCCTCACGGGGCCCGGGGCGGGCGCGTGGCTGGATCAGCCGGCGAACGCGCCGGAGGTCCATCCCAACCTGTTGTGGGTCACCGTGCCGGACGTGCTGCGCTGCGCGTGCGGCGCCCCCGAGCATTGCCGCGCAGCGGTGCAGGGCCCCGACTGCCGGCCCGTCGGGGACGCCGACGCAACCCTCGAGCGCTTCCGCGAATGGCACATGTGGATCTCTCACCTGCCGCTCGCGTTCGTGCTGCAGGACGGCTCTGAGCGCCCCGGCCGGGTGCCGTGGAGCGCGCCCGGGCTGCGCGCCGTATTCGTCGGCGGCTCAGACGCCTGGCGGCTCGGACCCGAAGCGGCGCGGCTGGTAGCGACCGCGCGCGCCCGCGGGCTGCAGGCGCACATGGGCCGCGTCAACAGCGCCAAGCGGATCCTGCACGCCAAGTCGATGGGTTGCAACTCGATCGACGGCACCCAATGGGTGCGCTGGCGCGAGCGCTACCTCCGCGAAGGCCTCGCGCTGTGCGCCGACACCCAGCCCGTCGATCTGCACTGGCAAACCCAGCTCGCCATCTAAACACCGGCGCGACCCACCCCGCCGCCGACGGACACCCACCAACAAAGACCCAAAAGGAGACACATGCAGACGACCAACGCCAGCCCCGCACCAACCAGCGTTCCGCCCGGCTCCCGGGGACGGTCGCGATGAGCGGAAGCTACGTCTACATCCCCGGCGCTGACGGGCGCCGCTACTGCTGGGATCGCCATCCGACCTACATCTGCGCCCACGCCACCCTCGAGGAAACGGAGGATCAACTGGTGCTCGCCGGCGTTGCTGACGCAGCGCACGCGCTCGCTTGCGACGCGACGCTGCTCGCCCGGATACTCACTTGCGTGCACGCCTCGATCAACGCCGGGCGCCGTCGCGAGATCAGCGGCGCGCTGAGCGAGGACTGCGCGATCTGCGGACGGCGGCTGCAACGCCCCGGATTCGCCTACTGGATCGCCGCCCCGGCACCGAAGGACAGCGCCCGCGCCAGGATCGCACAACGCCTCGGCGGCGACCCATTCGAACGCGTCGAGGGCCCCTGGTACGCGAAGAGAAAACGCGACGCCCGCGCCTGGGCCATCACTCGCACCGACGCGCTCAAGCGCTGACGGGCGCGGACACCCAGCCTCGCCGCAAAGGCGAGACCAACGACATCAACCCTGTGCGGCGCACGACCCCTGGCGTGCGGCGCCGCTCACGAAGGAGAGACCCATGCCCAACACCCCCGACGCGCGGGCCAGGAGCCTCGCGTGCATGAACGCCTGCCGAGTCGCGCTGAGCGACGGCAAGGCGCTGCTCTGCCCGGCCTACCCCGAGGATTGTGACTGGGTGAACGTGCTCGCCGCCGACGGCGGCGTGATTCACCGCGTCCGCGCCGAGCAGCTCGCCGGCGCGCCCGCCGAGGAGATCACTCGGCTCGCGGACGCGCTCAGCGACGGGCGCCCTGAGCAGCCCGAGCTGCCGCCAACCGTGATCGCCGGAGAGCCCCAGGACTACGGCCTCGAGAGCGCCGTCACCGCCGCCATCAGCGCCAACACGCTGCGGGTCACTAGCGCCGGCCCGGAAGTCGACTACCTGCGCGTCTGCTCACCTGGCGCAGCGGAGCTCGGCTACTGGGTCTGCGAGGAGTTCACCGATGACGCCGCCGATGCCCTCGGCGCCGTCATCGGAGCGCTCGCCGGCGGCACAACAGGACTCGCCTACGGGAGCGACACATGAGAACGCTAGACGCAGTACGCGCCCTGTTTCCCCTGGGCGCGACGGTGGAGGTCATCGAGAACACCTACCGACCCGTCCTGAACGGGTCGACGCGCCGCGTGATCGGGATGCGCAAGTCCTCGCTCGACGTCGAGCTGCTCAGCGGCCACGACACCGGGAAGCCCGGCGGGTTCGTGATGGCGCTCCCCGCCCGCGCCGGCGACGTCCTCTCGCTCTCCGATGACACCGTCACATTCCGTATCGGTCGCGGCGAGCACACGTGCACGTTCCGGGTGATCTCATGAGCCTGGCCTGCAAGCCGATGCCGCGCGCACGCACCTACTACGTGCGCGAGCCGGACGGCACCACGAGCGACTACCCCACCCTCGCCGAATGCGGCCGGCGGGCCGCGCAGATCATTCGCGACGCTCTCCACGCCGGCCCGCCGGGCGGGCCGCCGGTCCCGCACCCGGATGTGTTCCTGATCACCGGCGAGCTCGAGTCCCGTGACTTCCCGCGTGATTGGAACGACCAGCAGATCCGGCGCTTCGCCGCCGCGCGCGACCGCGCGCTCGGCCTGCGCGAGGACTGACCACCGCCACGAAAGGAGCCATCACGACCACGATGTCCACAACCTTCTGTGACCACTGCGGCGACGAGCTCGAAGGCAGCGAGTTGACGCTCTGCCGCGAGTGCCGAAACGAAGCGGACGGCCTGTGCCGCTGGTGCGGCGAGCGCCCGCCCGCGGACGGCGAAGTATGTGACCCCTGCGCCGAGCGCAGCGCGATCGCCGTCGCGAGCGGCGGCTTCGACGGCATCGAGGATCTCCTCGCGCTGCGCGCCGAGCTCGCCGAGCTGCCCGAGACCGAAGACCCCGACCCCGGGGTCTGACCCGCGGCCGCATGGCGCGGCCCCGCGATCCGCCACCGCAATGGCGGCAACAAGAACCCGGCCCGGGGCGCAGCCTGCGCTCTGGGCCGGCCTACCCAACCCCTCAAGAAGGAGATTCACCCGTGACTCTCACCTCCACTGCCTTCCAGAGCACCGGACGCCCGATCGGCCCACCGATGCTCTGCCGCACGCTGGACGTCGTTCCCGAGGACGAGCGCTACCTGTCCTCGGAAAAGCTCGACGGGTGGCGCGCGCTCGCTGCCGTCGTCGCCGGCGGCGTCGCGCTTCGCAGCCGCGAAGGGCACGCTGTCACCGCCGTCCCCTACATCAACGAGGCGCTCAGGGCGCTCGCGCCCGCGGAAACGATCCTCGACGGGGAGCTCGTCGACCGCGCCCGCCCGCGCCAGCTGCGGCGCACCAAGTCGATCCTCGTCTCCCCCGAGCCGCACGTCTGGACACCCGCGGACCCGCCGATCACCTACGCCGTGTTCGACCTGCTGTTCCTGGCGGGCCGCGACCTCCGCGAGGAGCCGCTGCACGAGCGCCTCGAGCTGCTCGCCGCCCTGTTCGACAGCGACACCGCGCGCGTCCTCACCACGCTACCGGCCGGGGCGCCGCTGCTGCTGCATGTCGAGCATCGCCCGTCGAGCCGGGTCTTCGCCGAAGAGGTGCTTGCCAGAGGCGAGGAGGGCGTGATGCTCAAGCTCCGCGACTCGCTGTACGTCCACGGCTCGCGCACCGCCGGCTGGTGGCGCTACAAGCCACAGGAGACTCTCGACGCCGAGTGCACTGGCGTGGCGCGCGCCAACGGCCGGACTTCGGGGTCGATCAGCTCGCTCACGTTCCGTCTCGCGGGCGGCGCGTGCGGCCAGGTGAGCAGCGGCCTCAGCGAGTCCGAGCGGGCGCACATCACCGCGCACCCCGATCTGTACGTCGGGAGGGTGATCGAGCTGGCCAACCACGGCGTGGAGGCGAGCGGCGCGCTGCGCCACCCCGTCTACCGCGGCGTACGCGACCCGCGTGACAAGGCCCCCGCGCCACGACCGCGCAAGACACCGCGGCGCGCACCGGACGAAGCCGCGCTGGCCAGCGCGGCGGCCGGCGGCAAGCGCAAGCAGCGCAACTACGGCGCGATGGGCGATGGGAAGCTCCGCGCGAGCATCGACTCGCTGCGCGCCGAAGCAGGCGAGGCGTACGAGCGCTGCCTGGAGCGTGGCTCCGGAGACCCCGCCGGCGACCTCCGCGCCGCCGTCAAAGCCGCCGAGGACCGCGGCCTGAGCGTCTAGCCCACCGCGACCGGCCCGCAACTGGCCCGACGAACACGTCCGGCGGGCCACCGCCCAGGCATGCCTCACGCCCGAGAGCCGAACCGCGCTGGCGCGGGCGGCTCGCCGGATCCAGATCCATCACCCAACGAAGGAGCTCATCGATGTCTGAGACAACTCTCGCCGACGGGACGCTTTACACCGCGCTCGTCACCCGCCGAAACGGCTGCGACATCTACGCCGCCGCGACCGCGACCGCCCGCGACGGCGCTCTCGCCGCATACTGCCGCGCCTACTGGAGCGATGCTCTCCGCGTCAACCCAGAGCTGGGCAAGGAGCCACCCACCGACGACGGGGAGACAATCACCGGCTACTTCGCCACCCTCCAAGAAGAGCACTGCGACCGTGGCAGCATCAACCTCGACGCGATCCCGCCCACGCGCGTCCTTGACAACGAGGAGCTCGCGAGCGCACTCAAAGAGGTCGGCGAGCTGACGCGCGCTCTCTCCCGCCAGCGCGCCACGCTCGCGCGAGAGCGGATCCGGCGCCTCGCCGCGACGCACGACATCAGCCTCAAGGACACGACCTCCGCCGGGTTCGCGCTCCCCGAGAGCCTGCCGCGCGAGACCCGCTGGGAGCTCGAGGGGCTGCTCAACGTGGCCATCATCAGCGCGGGCGAACAGGATCCCCACACGCCCACCGGATCCATCGCTGAGCGTGAACCGGACATGCCGAGCGAGCTGTCGTGGGAGCCACCCAGCGCGCAGGAGATCCGCGAGCGGATCGTGCGCGAGCTTCCGCGGCGCCAGTTCAGGCGGCGCGTGCGCTGGAGCGTGGCGCAGCTCGAGCGGATCGCGGCGCTCAACCAGGCCGCCGAGGGCGGCGACGGCGAGGCGCGGGAGCTGCGTGAGGGCATCGCCGAGAACACGCGGCGGCTGATCGCGGCGCGCCGCGCCCCGACCGCAGGCACCGACTCCTCCCCGGCCGCCGCCGCGCAGGTCGCCTATCTGCTGGGCGTGGAGGTGCTCGTCGACCTCGAGGAGAGGCGCGTAACCCGCGTCGTGGCGATCGACGAAGCGATCGAGCTCGACGCCGAGGAAGGCGCGCGCGAGCAAACCACGCTCGCCCCACTCCCGCCCGCCCAGGCAGAAGATGCCGTCGCGATCGCCGAGTCAGCCCGCGAGCCGTGGCCGGCGACGGAATTCGGGTTCTAGTGCCCGGCACGTATGAGCGCAGCGGGCCGTGGGACCGTCCCGGCACGCTGCGCGATCTGTGTAACTCGACCCCTGAAAGGAGCGTGAGCGGTGTCCCAGAATCCAAACGAGCCGGCCTCTGAGCACGATCAGGCGCCGCCATCCGGCAGGCGTCTGAACCTGGTCGAGGGGAACTTTCTCTACCCGTCGCGCAAGCCGGTCAAAGCGCTCAAAGAACTGAACCGCGAACAGCGCGTCGCGGTCAGCTGCCCGGAGGAGCAGGTGCTCGTGATGGCAGGCGCCGGGTGCGGCAAGACCCGTGTGCTGACCCACCGCGCCGGGTTTCTGCTGGAAGCCCGCGGTGTTCACCCGGAGTCGATCCTCGCGCTCACGCTCACGAACAAGGCTGCCAGGGAGATGATCGGACGTCTGAAGTGGCTGTGCGGAGCAGAGGCCGAGCGGATCCAAGCCGGCACTTTTCACTCGGTGTGCGCGCGCGTCCTGCGCAGCCACGCGCAGCTGGTGAATCGCACGGCACGGTTCAGCATCTATGACGAAGACGACGCGCAACGAGCCATCAAGCGGCTGCTGAGCAAGGCCGAGGAAGCGCAGATCAGCTCGGCCGCCGTCCTGAAGGAGATCTCCGTCAACAAGAACCATGCGGTCCCGCTCAGCCGCTACGAGTCGCTCGCGATCGATCAGACGAGCTTGATCGTCGCGCGCGTCTGGCGGGAGTATGAGCTTGAGCTCAGACGCGGTGACGCGCTGGACTTCGACGATCTGCTGCTGCGCACCGTGCAGCTACTGAAGGGCAACCCCGATCTGCGCGGCGCCTACCAGCAGAAGTGGCCCAGCATCCTGGTCGACGAGTACCAGGACACAAACCCCACCCAGGCGCGTCTGCTGGCGCTGCTCGCCGGCCGCGCCGACCCGCAGCGAAACCTGATGGTGGTCGGCGATGACAAGCAGGTGATCTACGGCTTTCGCCTCGCCGACGTCCGGCTGATCCTGGGCTTCCAGGAGGAATACCCGGGCGCGACGGTGCTGACGCTGAAGCGTAACTACCGCAACTCGCCGCAGGTTCTCGCGGCCGCGAACGCGTTGATCGCGCACAACCTGTTGCAGCTCCCGATGGCCCTCGAGGCGGACGGGAAAACCAAGGACGGTCCCGAGGTCATGGTGCACTCCTCAAGCACCGACACCGAGGAGGCGAGGTGGATCGCGTTTCAGATCCAGCGCGCGATCGAGCAGGGCATCCCCGAGCGCAACATCGCCGTCCTCGCGCGGTGGGGGACGATCGTCGACCGGATAGAGCACGCGCTCGCGGCAGCTGGAATCAGCTACCAGGTGATCGGCTCCCGCGGCTTCTTCAAACGCAAGGAGATCCGCACGGCGCTCGCTCACCTCCGTCTGCTCGTGAACCCGCGCGATGAGGCCGCCTTCGCGAGGGCGCTTGGCATACGCCACAAGGTCGGGACGGGCACGATCGCGAAGATCATCGCCTACGCCGACCGCAACCGTCTCACGCTGCTGGAGGCGGCGAGCGCGATCGACCTGATCCCGGGCGTCCCCAGCATCCAGGCACGCGAGAACGTCAGTCGCTTCGCCTACGACATGCTCGCGTTCACCGGGCAGGTCAGCACCCGCACGGTCAGCTCTTTGGCGCACGAGGTGATCCGGATGCCGCAAGGTGTCGCCGACACCCTCAGCGAGGAGGACGACGTCGAGCAGCGCGTCGAGCGCTTGGACGCGCTGTGTGACGCCGCCCGCACCTATGAGCGCCAGACCGACGAGCCGACGCTTGCGGGCTGGCTGGCGGACGTGATGCTCGCCGGCCGCGATGACCTCTCGGGCCTCGACAGCGAGAAAGGCAGAGTCACCGTCGGCACGATCCACGCCGTCAAGGGCCTTGAGTGGCCGAACGTGATCGGCGCGGGCTTTGAGGAACGCGTCATCCCCTCCTACCGCGTCAGCACCCAAGAGGAGCGCGAAGAAGAGCGACGCATGGCCTATGTCCTGACGACCCGCGCCGCGCGGGTCCTCGTTCTCTCCTACGCACTGCGCCGCGAAGGCCGACACACCGGGCCCAGCCGCTTCATCGCCGAGGCCCTCAGCGCCCTGAGCCAAGAGCGCGCCGAGCAGCCCCAGCCCGCCGAGGCCACGGCTTCGGCGGGCACCGCCGCATAGCCGGCGAGCGATCCCGGCGGCTCAAAGAGACGGCTACACGGCCGTCGTGCTTCGCCGCGTCCCGGGACACGAAGCGCCACCAACTGACAAGTGAAAGGACACAGAAACATGGCAGAACTACTGCTGCCCGCGGGCTCCTATGAGGAGGCACTCCCGGACCTGCGCGCCCCCTACCAGCCCAGCCAGATCCGGCCGCTGATCATCGCCGTACCCAAGAACGAGCAGGCTCCCTGCAAGATCGCGCTCTACACCATCGGCGAGACGCTGATGGACCGCTTCAACCTCGTCTGCGGCGCCAACTGGGAGCGCCCCAAGTTCACGATCGACATCCACGACGAACGCGAGGAGCTCACAGACGAAGACAGGAAAAAGGTCCTGCACTACTTCAAGATTACGTGCACCCTGACCGTGTTCGGCAAGGAGCACGAGGATTTCGGGGAGGGAGAATCGGAGAACCCGGCGCTCGCCGAGTACGACGCGCGAGCGCAAGCGTTCAAGCGCGCCGCGCGCTGGCACGGCCCCGGCCAATGCCTGTACGTGTTCGGCGGCGAAGAAGTCATCATGTGGCGCGGCGCCGGGGCCGGCAAGCTGCAGGTCCCGAAGTCCGGCACAGAACCCCACCGGCGCCCGTACTTCGACAAGCAGGGCCGCAACGCGATCCGCGACGAGTACGCACGCTGGCTGAGAGACGACGGCGAAGCGCTCTTCGGCGCGCCGCTCGACCACCTCAAGATCGCGCACGAGATCAAGGCTCGCATGACAGCACGCCTCGCCGCGATCCCCGCGCCGGCCACGCAACAGCTGGCGATCGTCGAGCCACCGCCGTCGAGCACGCCAACCGGGCAGGACCCGGACGGCGAGGATCACGGCCCCGAGCAGCCGCCGGCCGGCGAGCCTTCGCAGCGGGTGGCTGGCGCGATGCCCGACGAGCCCGCCTCCGCGACCGCGATCCAGGCTGCCCAAAACAGCGGCTACAGCGAGCCGGTGGCGAAGGCGCTGAGCAACCTCGCCGCAGCCCAGGATCAGAGCGGCCCGCTCAGCGACCCACAGGAGCGGGTCGTCGGCAACTGGTTGAGCGCGCTGGCGGGCTTCGAGGTGCCGGAGGCGACGGTCCTCGACGCCGTCGCGTTCGTCGCGAGAGCGTGCGACTGCCAGGAAGCACGCCAGGCGAAGCTCGCGAAGTGGCTCTCCGCCAAGGCACAAGAAAACCCGGCCTGCAGCCGCGACGCCGGGAGCGTCGCCGCCGACGCGCCCGCATCCGCGCAGGCACGCCCCGCCTCCGCTGAGAGCACGCCGCCACAGGTAGCCGAAAGCACTGTCGCGCAGAGCGCTCAGCAGGACGCGACGGCGCGACCGGACGCCGAGGCGCAGGCCGACGCGCAGGATCTCGCGACCGCCCGCGCCTATGTTCGGATCCACCGCGCGATGGACGCGCACGCCTACGACGACCGGGCCGTCACCCAGCTCGCAGCGCTCGCGGTCGGCGCTGGGCCACGCGGACACGTCGACTGGGCGAAGGTGCCCGCGGACGTGCTCGAGATCATCTCAGAGCTCCTCGAGGCCGCCGCGTCGCTCGGGTGGAGCACCGACACGCTCACCAAGGAAGTCTTCAAGGCACACGAGCGAACCCAGCAGGGAACCCCCGCGGGACGGTTCGCCGCGTTCGCGAACCACCTGATGAACGCCGCGGAGACCCGCACCGCCCAGGCGGCGTGAGCGCCCCGGCGCCTTTGAGTGGGGGGAAACGCTCACCGCCATCGACAGAGAGATGTGTCCCGTTTCCCGCCTCGCAGTCCGCGAGAGCAGTCCCAACCCTTGCAGGCAGCCGGCGAGCCCGCGCGCCGCCGAGAAAGCCGGGGCTCGCGCTCGCACCTGACCAAAGCAAACCGACAGCAATCCAATCGGGGCCGACGTACCTGAAACCTGCCCCTCGGACAAATCAAGGAGAAATAACATGGCTGCTACTAATATCAACCGGGTCGTACTCACCGGCAACCTGACCGCCGACCCGGATCTGCGATCGCTACCGAGCGGCAACTCGGTGTGCAAGCTGCGCCTCGCGTGCAACACGCGCCGCAAGAACGGGAGCACCGGCGAATGGGAGGACAAGCCCAACTACTTCGACGTCACGGTGTGGGGCGCGCAGGGCGAGAACGCCGCGCGCTACCTGTCCAAGGGACGTCCCGTCGCGATCGACGGGCGCCTGGAGTGGCGCGAGTGGGAGAGCCAGGACGGGACAAAACGCCAGGCAACCGACATCGTGGCTGACTCGGTGCAGTTCCTCGGCTCACGTAACGACGGCGACGGCGGAGAACCATCCGGTGCGGAGCAGGACTTCGTGCCCGTGCCGGCCGGTGTCGGCGCCGGTGGAGCCGCCAGCGACGACGACATCCCGTTTTAGGCAGACGCCCACCCGGGGATCGGACGCCGAGCCGTTCACGGCGTCCGATCCCGCTCACGAAACGAAGGATGGAAGGCCCATGGACATCATCTGCCCCCGCTGCCTAGAGCCGTGGGACTCGAGCTACGTCCAGCACGAGATGACCCCAGAAGAACGACAAGACCTACAGGCAGGCCAGGGTTGCAGCTGCGCCTGCCGCGCAAACCCACCGTCGAGCTCCGAGGAGACCCCCGGCGCGAGCGCCGTCCTTGAACCCGGCGGCGAGAACCTGGACCGCGCAGCAGCCCTCACGGAGGATTTCGGGCCCAGCCACTAGCCACCGCGGAGACCCCGGATGCTCCAGTCCCATGCCTCCAACATCCTTGGAGGCATGGGCGCCGGGCTGCTGGTCAAATGAGAAGAGGCCGGGGCCGGCGCTCAACAGCCAGCCGGACAGGTAGCCACCCCTTTTTTTGGCGCCGTGGTTGCCAACCGGGTCCGATCGCAACCAACCGCCGTGGTCTCGACGTTGCGCCAAGGCTCTTTTTTGATCGTTGCAACGCACCACAGCTCAGCCCTGCGCGCCCGTTCAGCGGGGGATGGCCTCGGCCCACTGGCGGGCTTCTTCTCGGAGCTGGCGAAAGAGGGTGCGTTCGCGGTGGGCGGTTTGGTCGGCGAGTAGTGCTTGCTCTGCCTCAGAGCATTCGGTGAGGAAGCTGAACCGTTCGCGCACGGTGGCGCAGATGTGGTCGTGGTCTTGTTGCAGGCGCCGCGGTACCAGGCCTTGGAGGTCTGCCCAGCGGAAGTTCTTGGGCTGGATCGCGAGCACCAGCGCGTCGGGCTCGTAGCGGGGGCTGTCGCGTTGATCAGTCCATGCCTTGAGAACCGCGAGGCGGCGCACGAGCTGGGCAGAGAACGGTCTGGCGGCCCAGAGGTAGAGGTCGTAGATGTCCTTGGCTGAGCCGCCGAGGCGGCGGTTGCAGGCCATGATCTTCTCGCCGATCATCTCGTAGGGGTCCAACCCGTAGAGGGTCGGGATGGGGCACTCCACGCGCGAGAAGTAGGGCTGCTCGGCGAGCGGCAGATCACGGGGTTGCAGAATCGGGTCCAGGCGGTAGCTGATCTGCAGCTCGAATGCTCCGCTGCCGTGGGGATGCTCGTAGGCGATTGTGCCGCTGAAGTTGCCGTCCTGCGAGTACCGGAAGGTCGCGATCTGGAGGGCGATCTCGTAGTAGGGGTTGCGCTGCGCCAGCTCGGTCTCGATTTGTGCCTCGAAGCCGTTCTTGTGGGTAGCGTCGAGGTCGATGTCCTGAGAGAAGCGGCCAGTGCTTCCGAAGACGCACTTGCGTAGCGCGGTGCCGCCCTTGAACAGCAACGGACCCGGCTCACCCTGTGCGTCACGGCCGAGCAGGCCGGCTTCGTTCAGGAGCGCCAGCGCGTAGTGCAGGACGATGTCTTGTCCGGCGACGTCGGCGTCGATCTGCTGTCCGGCGGCGTATTGACGAATGATCGCGTTGGGGATCATCAGCGGATGATCTCCTCGCGCAGGGCGGCTGCACCGATGTTGTCAACCACGGCCCAGCGGGGTAGGCGGGTTCCGTGCGCTCCGAAGATGCGCCGCTCGCCGAGATATAGGAGCGACTCGCCAGGGTGTGCCTGGGCATGCTTCGCGAACGTCTTGGGGATCTTCAGGTCGAGGATCTCCATCAGCGCGGCGATACGACGCAGCGCGGCACGCCCGCGGACTGCTTGCTCGCCAAGCTCAATCAGGAGACCCCAGTCGAGGGCAGGGTGTGCTCGGTCAAGGACACGCGCGAGACCGTGGATACCACCGATTCGCCCTGGCAGGCCGGCCGCGTCGATGAGGATCTTCTCCGGGCGAGCGAGCCTGATCTGAAAGCCGTGCAGCTCGGCCTGCTCGACGCCGGCGGGTGCGAATGAGCGCAGGTAGATCAATGAGATCGGGATCTCGCCCCAAGCCTTGGGGCGATTCGTGCCGGAGGGGACGCAAATCTGTACTGCGCCTGGGCGATCGGGTGTGAGTCCCCGCTCGTAGGCGGCCGATTGAAAGCCGACGTAGTAGCGCAAGCCAGAGGTTCCCAGCGCGGCCCAGGGATTCGGGAGAGCCCAGCCACCTGTGTCGGCTAGGACCGTCTCGTAGTGTCCGCGCGAGGTGCGGGTCAGCCAGCCCTTACGAGCCAAGTTGGAGACCGTGTGCCACACAGTCTGCGACGGCCACGGGAAATGCTCGGCGATCTCCCTCGATGAGACGCTGCGACGGCGTTCGCTCTCGAGCCACGCGACGACCTCCGCTTCGCGCGGGGAAAGCGTTCGTGCCGGCGGCTCGGCGGGCTCAAAGACCATTGCTCATGTATACCCGATCCTGCGACCATTACGAAGGTTGCGCTATACATGAGCAAGGGTGAGCTGACGGAAGCGTCGCGAGCTGGAGCCGGGAGCAGGGGTTGCTGCATCCTCCGCAACCCCTCCTACAAGGGGCGCCGCGACGACAAGGCCGCCGCTCGGTTCGCAACGAAAAGAGACGCGGTTCCGAGCCGTTTGAGGACCCTACCCCGAGTTGTCTTGCGACCACTCGGCTCGGGTGGCGCGGCCTCACACCTCGTAGCCTCGCTCTTTTGCGGCTCGGTTCCGCGTCTGACGCCAACCTACGGGAGAGCGCCGGCTGGACGCAAGCGCTCCGGCGGGCGCTTTCCGCATTCTCCGAAGAAACTTCCCCCATGCTGACCGGCAAACCGTGGAGGTTCCTACGGGTGGGCTGGCGTCGCACCTGGCTGGAAGAACAAGAGCCGCACGAAGAGCGGTGTTGGGCCTCCGCCGAGCGGATTGCGCTTGACCGTGCCCTGCGTCGGGTGTACGAGGGCCTTCGGTGGAGCCTGCACGCTGACCGGCAGGCTGTAGCCGTGGAATCCGACGACCGTCCGCATCAGCGTGCTTCCGGCGCCGAAGGTCTCGACGACCTGTCGTGGGCGTCCTTCATGGTCGATCCAGACTTCCAGCCGAGCGAGCACCCGCCGATACATGGCCGGGTCTTGGATGTGGCCCGCGTTGGGCGCGAGGAACGCGCCAAGGTTGGTCGACACGCGATACAGCGTGGTGGCGACCCCGTGAACCGTCCTGGGTCCGATTCGCCTCACGGGGGCCGTGATGTGCGCAAGCGCTCGAAAGAAGGAGAGCGGGTCGGTGAACGCGTCGGTTTCGTAGGCGAAGCCGCCGGGCGCTCCCTTCGCAACCGGCGCAGAATCCCAATGCGTCGGTTCAGAGGAACCTTGCGCTACCGGGCCGCGGGACGCGTACACCAAGCCGTTGACGCTGCGTCGCTCGATCAGCTGATGGGTGCCCTGGAATCGCGTCTTGGTGGTGTAGTCGCCGGTGAGGAAGTCGATCGCTCCTTCCTCAGTGACGCCGGGACGAGGGTTGCCGGCTTCGCGGATCGTCAGGACCGAGTCGAACTGCAGCGACCCGGCCCGTTCCGCTGCGCGCGGCGCTTCGTTGACGATGCTGTTCGCTCGCGCAGATCGGCCTGGGTTGAGCACCAGCACGATCGCCGCCACGGCCGCGAGGAGCCCGCCGCTGGCGAGGATCGCGCGCCGACGCACCCGCTGGCGTGCCCGCGCACGTTGCTGGCGCTGCTCTTCCTGCAGCTTGAGGTAGGGCGCACCGATCGTGCGCAGCGTTGGGAGATCCCACGGGTTGTGAGCGCGGCGCCGTCTCATGTGTCCGCCAGCGTTTCGACGGCGGATCGCAGGCGCGTGTTCCGTTCGAGGATGCGAAGTGCCCTGGAGATGCGGCGACGTACTACGGCGTTCGAGACGGAGAGCCGAACGGCGATCTCCTCGTTGCTCAGCTCCTCAAAGTAGCGAAGCTGGAGCACCTCCTGGTGTTCGGCGGAGAGAAGATCGAGCGCCTCCGGTATGTGCTCCCGCACGATGCCTTCGAGGGCGAGCAGGCGCTCGACCTCGCGAAGCTCCTGGTCGCTCGGCATCGGTCGCTCGTGTCCGAGCCGCGTCAGCGCTGCGAACTCAACCGACCGCTTGTGCTGGTAGCGCGAGAGCTCGTTGCGGACGATTTTCCAAAGCCAGGCGCCGGCCTGCTCGGTGGTCGTGCCTTCGCAGTTCTCCCGCTTCTCGTACGCCCGAGCGAACACCTCCGCCGTGATATCGAACGCCACCTGCGGGTCCTGCGTGTGCCTTGCGAGGTAGCCCAGCACCGTGGGGGCGTGGTAGGTGTAGAAGCTGGCAAAGTCCTTGGGCGTGCAACTCGACCGAGCCAGCAACCCAAGCGAGCTGGGGAGGTTTGGGAGGCCGAAGCCGCTCACGGACGGGCGATCCCGATTGCGTATCGAACCTCGACGCAATTCGGACAGTTCTGCATGGCACACACGATACGAACCGCTCGAAGCGCCCTCGGTGTATTGCCCGCTCACCGCCCACATCCCCCAAGAACACAGCCGCTGGGCCTGCGGAGCGTCCGCAGGCCCAGCAATGTCGCGCGTCGGTTCAGCCGGCAGGCGACGGCGGGTGGGCCGGCGGCGGGAGTTCGAGCGAGCCTTCGTGTTCGCCGCCGCCCGGCAGCGCGTAGACGAGCTTGGCAAGCGGCGCAGCGCTATAGAACTCGAACGCATGATCCGCGTTCGCGTCCACCACGGTCGCGCTGCCGGTGGTGGTCGTGATCGTTACGTCGGTTGTGCCAGTCGGCAGGATGCCGCTGACCTCGTAGCCACCGGGGATGACCGTGAGGCTCGTCGTGCCCTTCGATTCGACCGAGGACGCGGGGGCGCATCCCCCTCCCGTCGCGTGGCCGACGCTGATCGCGACCAGGCACACGACTTCGTTGCCCGGCACGACGTATTCGGCGTTTTCGCCATTCTGGGAGACCCGGCGCGCGAGTTCGCTGTTGGCTCCTCCGTCCGCGCCGGCTTCGTCCTCGCTGGCGATCGTCCCCATCACTTTCGCGACCGCCGGGAGCTGCTGTGCTTCGCCTGCGCCGATCGCTTTGCCAAGCGCCGGGAACTCGGCCGCGATCCTCGCCGGCACCTGCTTGATCGTGGGCACTGCCGCCGGCCCGCTCGCGCCGGTCGAGCTGTCGGCAAGCGCGAGCGCCGTCACCGAGCCCGCGACGATCATTCCGACCGTCACCGCACCCAGCGCTCGCCGGTGTATGTGTCTCGTTCTCATGCGTGTCTATCTCCAAAGAAGTAGGGATGGGCTGGTTCTGTTGCTGCGGAAGTGGCTTCAGCCCACCGCCGCCGCCGCGATCGTGAGTTCGCCGCCGAGCTCGCTCCAGCCCTGCGCGACCGCGAGGGCGTTTTCCCTGTCGGGGAAGTCTCGATAGGTTTCCGAGCGGCCTTCGTCGCACCCGGACCCGTACTCCCAGGCGCCGCCGTTCCACGCCAGTGCGCAGGAGCGTTTCATCGCCGTGCCGCCGACGTGCTTCATATCGACCCATTCCCAGAGGTGGTAGCCGCCGGGGTCTTGGAGTTCGCAGCCACTGCAAGTTTTCCAGCCCCACGTGTCTTCGTATGCGCTCGCGGTCGACGCCGCGACCCCGAGCGCGACCGAGACCAGCAGAGCAGCCACAGCCAACGCCGCTCCCCGTCCTGAGAATTGCCCCAAGCGTGCCATCAAGACCTTCGCTCCCTCTGTCGTAGTGGACGTCCGAGACGCAGCCGCCCCCCGAAAGCCGCGCCAGCCTCATAAGACCCGGCAGCGAGCTATCTGTGACCGCTACTTTGCGGGTCGCGCCCAACTCGTCGTCGAACGCGGTCACAAACGCGAAGCTCGCGGGTCTATTACGTCGTGCAACCCCGGTACGGCCGCGAGCCCGAGAGGACTCGTGGGGCGCATGGGCGGGGGGCGCGAGTCATCGGCAAACTCGAAACACCGCGAAAACTCGATAAGGCCCAATGCCTGGGAAAAGGGAGGACCGGATGTTGACTGGACTGAAACGGCGTGTCTCTGCTAGTGCCGCGCTGGCGGCGGTAATCTTCCTCAGTGTCGTCGCCGCAGCCTTTGGATACGCCTTTGAAGAATACTACGGCAACGTGGAGCTGTGCGGAACCGGGTGCTACATTCAGAGCGGTGGCGCTCACACGTTCACCTACAACAGTGGGTGGCACACGGACACCGGCTTCCCATACCTTGCCTGCCAGCTCTTCAACCACGAAGGCGAAAACGTCGTTGAAAACCAGAGCGGCTCGTGCAACGTCAGCCGCGGCAACAATGGCCACTACGTATGGGCTCGCGTATACAACGAGTCCGGCGGCGGCGAAGACAAAGTCGAGGGTTGGGCGCACACCAACTAAGTGATCCAATGATTCAGCAAAACCAAACATCCACAAGCAAGACGGGACGGAACATGCTCAGATCGATCTGGAAGAACAAACTGGTGATGCTCTGCCTGGCTAGCGTCTGCATCGTCGGATCGGCAGCTGGTGGCGCCCTCGCCGCCCGAGCGGGCAAATCCCACCACGCGAGCCTGCGGGTTCCCAAGGCGCGCAGCGCGTCTAGTTTCGCCACGATTACCCCGGGACCATACCCGTTCACCCGAGCCAATGGACTCAACCCCGCCAACGCCCAGAGCGCCGGCACCAGCAGCGTCGTCGGCGAACTGAAAATCGTACGCGGCAACGGCGTCGCCTGCGTGCTGCACGAAGAAGACGACCACTGCATCTCCGAAGAACTCATCAGCCAAGGCCGTGATGTGAGTGTTCACACGGGCTGCGGCTCCAGTGACCGGACGATGGCGATTTATGGAGTGGCACCGCCACAAACCACCACTGTCCGCATTTCGTGGACGGACGGCTCCAGCACAGAAGCCGAGCTCAACAACGACGTCTACGTCTATGACGGCACCACGCCAAGTGGGAGCGGCCCGTATCCCACGAGCCTCACGTGGGTTGGGTCGAGCGGCGCGACCAACACGCCATTCCCCCTGAAGCCGAACCAGTTCTGTCCAGAAGGCTAATTGGCGGCCACGTGGCTCCGGTACACACGCCGGAGCCACAGGGCACGCGAGGATGAATCCAGGCGATGGAGGTGATTAGTGATGAGTTGTTGTAGCGGTACCGTCAGCTGGGAGCACGTTTACCCGGAATCAGGGTATGGCAAGGGCGCGTGCGGAGACTGCGACGCGGAAGAATACCAATTCGCATGGCCGTCACCGTTGGGCTGTGCGCCGTGTGGCAAGAGCATCGGCTGTAACGGCGGGGAAGTGTTCTACGGACCGGCGTGTAACACAGCAGCGACGGCGTCGCGCTGCGACACAGGGCCGGCGTGCGAACTCAAACGTATGGCGGACTTCACGCCGGCGCTGTTTATGGTGTGGGCGCCGCTGTCGAAAGGGCTGATTGAAAACATGCACGCTGGCGGTTGCTGCTGAGAGACAAGACGATTTGGAGGATAAAAGGCGATGTCAACAGTTGATCGAAGGCGCTTTCTACAAGGAGTCGTGGGGGTTTCGGCCGGTGCTGCCGGCCTGCTCTACCCAGGCGCTGAGCGGGCTCTCGGCTTTGGCGCCACCGCGCCGCGAGAAGGAACGCTCATGCTCACCCTCACCGGCCCGGACCCGACCTACGCGGGCGGAGAAGTGGTTGCACAGACCGACAACGGGGTTGTCGTGCAGGCGGCAGGAAAGTCGCGTGGGGTTCGTGTCCCTGCGTCAACCGTCGTGTGGAAGGAGATCGAAGGCGGCCCCGAGCTGATCGAAAGCGGCGACTGGCTGCACGTGAAGGGTGTGCCGCAAGAAGACGGGACACTGCTTGCCACAAGCGGCATGGTGTTCGTCAACATCGGACGCCGCGACGGCACGATCGTGAGTACGACTGCTGACTCTGCAACGTTGCAGTACCGCGGAGAGACCTTCACGATCGAGTTCTCCGACAGCCTCGAAGTCATCTCCGAAGCCGACGGCACGCCCTACAGCGAGGGCACGGACGCGCTCAAGCCGGGCACCCAGATCGGCGCTGTCGGTCTGAACCTGCCGAACGGCGGATACCGGGCGACGCGCATCTGGTTCTAGCCGGAGGCGACTGGTATGGGCGTAGCGCAGGCGATCATCCAGGTCTGGTTGGGCACCCTGTTCCTCTACACCGGAGCACACAAGGCGCTACGGCCAGCCGAGACCGTGCGCGCGGTCACCAACTACCGTCTCGTGCCCGACAGGCGGGCAGCCCTCGTTGCCCGCCTGACCACGGCGCTGGAGCTCATCACTGCGGCAGCGCTGTTGTACCTGCCGAGGATGCTCGCAGGCGGCGTCGGGGCCGCCATCCTGGGCGCCGTCTTCCTCGTGGCCTCCGGTTCGGCGCTGGTACGCCACATCGACACGAGCTGCGGCTGCATCGGAGCAACCAACGGGCGGCGCGTCGGCATCGAGACGCCGCTCCGGGCAGCGGTGATCCTGGCGCTGGGCGTCGCGCTGGCCGCCACCAACGCCGGCTCCCAGCTCTCGGTCTGGGCAGCGCTGGCCGCCACGCTCGCGTCTATCGCCCCGTCAATCGCTGGTCTCCTCCGCGCGCGCCGAAGCCAGCGCCGTCAGAAGCTGGCAAGGGCGCGCGACCTAGCGACTATCATCGCGGACCTCGCGCAAGAGTCCAAAGACGCGGCTATAACGACATCCCCGCTCATCAGCATGGAGGCAATCCACCAATGACCTGGACCCGCGCTCCTCAGCGACCGCTCTACTCGATCGCGCTCGGCTCGCTGCTGGCCCTCGCGATAGCCACCGTGCCGGCATACGCCGAGGCCACACCATCGCCCACCGCGGAGGTGGCCGTGCACTGCCCGCGCAACGTCACAGCACTGCCAAAGACCGGAGCGCTGGCACACGCCAAGCAGGCAGCCCTGGAAGCGGCTCCACACATCTACCGGGGGCTCAATGTGAGCGAACGCAAAGTAGTCAACGCCTACATCGTCCGCAAGGGGACCCTCCGATCCGACGAAGCCGGCCAATGTGGCCTCTACGGACGCACGATCCTCGTCGAAATGCGCTTCCCCCACGAGCTGCCCAGTGCCAGCCTCTCGCAGAGCGCCGTCTATGTATCACGGATAAAGCCGCCCGGCAAGCCCTCCAAATACACCGTCTGGGCCGTCGAGCACTAGCGAGCACAGCAGGGTCGCTACTGGTAGGCAGTCGACGTCCTACGCGATCTGGTTGAACCGCCGGCATCGGCGACGGAAGCGGGTTGTTGGTGTTCGGCGCCGAGGAGTGTGCCGAGGAGGCCCCTAGCCGCTGTGCCAGCACCGACTCGCACAGTGCGTCGCCCGGTCCGTCACAAGTTGAGAGCTCGCGGGTCTATATGTCTGCAAGCCTCGTGCAGCTGTAAGCGCGTACCCAAATACTACGTAGCGGGAAATGATCTCTGATGAAGAAGCTCATGTTCGGGTTGGTCCCACTGCTCGCTGTCGCCGCGTTCGCGGCCGTTCCGACTGTGGCGTCGGCACACCCCCAGGTGCCAGCTAAAGCGATCAAGCAGATCGAAGCCAACAACGCCGCGCTACTCGCGCAGTTCGGGCCAGGCACTACGCCTACGGAGCCTGGGGAGCAGGAGGCGTCGTAGAACCTGACTATTGCACTGGGCCGTATGGGAAAGGCAATGAATACGAAACACAGTGGGCTTGTTACGGCTTTAACACCAACACTCCCAACTATCTCTGGCAAGTCAACGAGGAAGCCTACGGTCACCGAGCAACATACTGGCTCGAGCGCTCCATATATATCGGCTGAACCACGATAGGTAGCTGACCGCGAGAATCGTCGCCGAGATGCACGACCGGCTCACGTTCGTGCGGCGGCGGTCGATGGAGTTGCCGCAGCTGCCAGGTGTGCCGCGTGGATCACGCGGCACACCTGCTCCGGTGCTCTGAGGGCTATCAGGCGCGCCGTCCCGGCCTCCACGTGCTGCGCTCGCCACAGCGGATGCCAGGCTCACACGACATCCTTGTAACGCGGTGACCGCGAACAACCACGTACCTTGTAGATGAGGCCCGACGAGCTACCAGGGATTGCTTTTGACGGCTCGATCTTCGAGGCGTTCTACCGCGAGTACGTCGAGTCGGTCCAGCGCTTTATCGTGCGGCGGGTCGATGATCCGCATCTCGCGGCGGACTTGACGGCCGAGGTGTTCGTGGCCGCCATCAAGTCCGCCGCGACGTACCGCGGTGACGGCGCACCAAGGGCATGGCTGTTGGGGATCGCACGCGTCGTGGTCGCCGCCGATTTGCGCAGCAGAGCTCACGAGCAGAGGGTCGTTCGGCGGATCGAGGGCCGGCGCCTGCTTGAGAGCGATGACATCGCTCGGATTCAGGAACGCGTCGATGCGGCTGCGCAGGCGCGGTTGCTCTACGCCGCGCTCGGCGGGCTGCCAGATGGTGAGCGAGCAGTGCTCGAACTTATCGCACTGGATGACCTCAGCATCGCTGAGGCGGCCACGGCGCTGGGGATACGGCCGGGCGCGGCGCGCGTGCGCCTGCACCGTGCCCGTACGACCCTGCGGGATGAACTCAAAGCCGAGGACTCCACGATTCTTGTCCGACCAATGGAGGTATCACCGTGAGCACGCCGACCCCCCTGACGCTCTTCGAGGAGCGCCTGCTGGAGCAGCTTAAGCACGTCGTCGCCGAAACAGGTCCGCGCGTGGCGCCGACTCGGGCGCGCGCCAGGCAGCGGCACCGGACGGCGATTTCGCTGGCGCTCGTGGCTCTCCCGATAGCGGTAGCGGTCGCTGCGGTGTCGTTCCTTGGCAACTCGCGGCCGGGGATCGCCCAAGCCGCTGTTATCTCGCGTGCGACAACGGCTCTGGAGCAGCCCAACACGATCCTGTATCTCAAAGTAATCGAGCACAACAGCGGCGGCATCTGCATCGGGGAAGCCGGATGCACGCCGATTGACCCGACCACCGCCAAGAACGGGATCAGCCCCGAGCCGGCCGAAGACACGGTGACCAACACCTATCAGCAGTGGCTGAGCCCAGACGGCAGCCAGCAGCGCACAGTCGAGGGAGACGGCCAGGAACTCGTCAGCAACGCTGCCACCAACGAACAGATCACCTACGACCCTGCGAACGGCAGGCTCACAACGATCACCGACGCAGGCGTGCCTTCGCCGTCGATCTCCGGTCCCGCAGCGAGCCCCACAATCTCCTATCTCAAGAGCCTCTATCAGGAAGCTCGCGCGGGCAGACAGAACCTCCAGCTTGTCGGACAAACGACGATCGGGGAAAAGTCCGTCTACGAGCTGCGTCTCAGCTCTTCGGCGTTGCCGCAAGCGGACGCGCCTGGCAATATGTGTGGCTCCGCGATCTGCAAGCCTCCGACCGTCTCCGTCCTCATTTATCTTGACAGCGAGACCTTTGTCCCCGTGCGGACCGTTATCACGAACCCAAAGATCGAACCAGGGCACGTCGGCGTGTTGGTAAGAGACGTGACCGACTTCGTCGCAGAAAGCCTCCCCGACACGGCGGCCAACGAAAGCCTGCTCCAGATGCCCTCGCACCCAGACGCCACAGTCCGGCGGACTCAGGCACAGCCGTCTGCCGAACCTAAAAACGTGCAACAGCGCTCGATCCATCTGCCGTGATTGCGCCGACATCGCGAACGCGGTCACAAACCCGACACTCGCGGGCCTATACGTGTGGGGAGGCTCACGGATAATGAGCTGTCGGGGCGAATGCGACGGTCTCTTGAGAAGAATGATGCTGGCCCGCGCGCGTGATCGGCGTCAATCACAAGTCGCAAGGACTGCCGTGACACAGTTCGCGCGCTCAGGGCACTTAAGGACAGATGCTCAATCAAGGCCCCGATCTAAAGACGCTCTACGCCGAGCAAGGTGACGATCTGCTGCGGTTCCTCGTGCGCCGCACCGGGGACGCTGAGATCGCCGCTGATCTGTGGGGCGAGACGTTCGCCCAGGCGCTCGCGAGCCGCGGGCGGTTCCGCGGCAACCACGAGCAGGCGATTGCGTGGCTCTACACGATCGCCCACCGACAGCTCAGCCGCTACTACCGGCGCGGCAAGGCGGAGTGTCGCGCCATGCAACGACTCGGCATGGAGCGCCCGCCGATCAGTGCTGAGACGGAAGCCCAGCTCGTCAAGCGGGCCGGACTTGACGAGATGCGCAGCGCGATCGCCGCAGGGGTCGCGATGCTCTCCGATGACGCACGCGAGGCGATCATGCTCCGCGTGGTAGAGGAGCTTCCGTACTCCGACCTGGCGAGCCGGCTGGCGATATCCGAGCAGGCTGCGCGACTGCGTGTCTCACGCGGGATGAAGATCCTCGCTCGCGCGGTCGACGTCCAAACGATCAAGGAGGCACGAGAAGCATGACCGACGCGACCTACCAAGCCGAGCCGCAGGGCGACGAGTACGAGCGCTTCCTCGAGCAGATGGGCGCTCAGCTCGACCAGGCCGCGAGCCGGCGGGCCAGCCAGCTGCGCCGACGCCGACGCGTCGCGACCGGGGGCATCGCGTTGTGCGCCGTTGTGGCGGGCGTTGCCCTCGTGATTGGCGGCAGCACAGGCCGCGTGGACGTAGTCGCTCAGGCCGAGGCCGCGCTCGCGCCAACAGGACAGGTTCTCCGGCTCGTGACCGTCTCTCAGCTTGAAATGCGCGGCGGCACCCACGCGGAAATCACGGGCTCAGAAGCCGAAAGCCTTGGATGGAACAAGCCCCGCACGGCAGAACAATGGTCGGGCTCAGACCCGACGCGCTGGCGGATCGCCACAACCATCCCGACGGCCACAAGCGCGGGTTCCGTGGCAGCCGCACCCATTCAGTGTGCCTATTCCGCTGGCAGCGAAGAGACCTACGACCAGGGCCTTCAAACCAACGAAGTGGTCATCGTGCCGGTCAGCCGCGGCCAAGACGAAAGCTCACAGGAGTCGCCCTGCACGACCCAGGTGTCCGGCGGTCTCGGCACCCAGCCCGTCGCACACATACGCACGATGCTCGAATCCGGCGCGTTGAAAGCTGCGGGCACGGCCACCGTCAACGGGCATGAAGTCCTGCGGCTGACAGGCCAGGAAACTCGCCCGCAGGTCAGCGGCGCCGGACCCGCCGCTTCATGGCCAGCCGAATACGACGTGAACCCCGAAACCTACGCGCCGGTTCGCTTCACCGTGGAAATGGTCGGGGCTAATGCTCTCGGCAACGCTGGCACGCTGACAGAGGTCACCGAAGTCACGGGTTACGAAGTGCTGCCGCTCACCGAAGCGACGGCCGGCCTCCTGAGTCTCCGAACCACCGGCAACCCCGTGATCCGCCACGGCGTAAACCAATACGAAAAGCGACGGGAAGCAGAAGCGGCAAGCCGCGAAAGCGCCACTAACTCCGCGACCGCAGCCCGATCGCTCGCACAGAGGAGGACTCATTGAAACTCCCGACTCGGGCAGCGGTTGGGTGTGCGTCCAAGGTTTGCGGAACTCGGTCACAAGCGCGAGGTTCGTGGGTCTATGGCTCCTGACGTGGCTCTGGCTTGGGAGCCAGTGGCCGACAACTCTTCCAACTCATCGGAGGTCGGGAATGAAGGGGAATCTCACATCGCGAGCCCGCGCGCGTATGCGGACATTCGCGTCGCTCACGTCGTTCGGACCGCTCTTGCTCGCCGCGGTGGCAGCAGTCGTGGTGGCGCTGCCCGCCGTAGCTCAGGCCGAAGTGAGCCCGCAGACGCGAGCGGCTCGTATCCGAATCGAAGCCAGCCACGGGATGGGCACGCAAGCACAGCTGACCGTCAAACCCCTCGCGGAACTCGGGCAAGTTTGCAACACAAGCCGAGAAGCGTATGTCTGGAAGACCGGGACGCTCGAAGTGCTCTACATAGTAGGCGACAACACGCCAATGCGGATCGAAAACTGGGCCGGCCCGTACTACTACATCGCCCACGCCGAGGGGAAACCCAACGGCGAAATCGAACGCGCCGCAATCAATCAGTCCTCCTGTCACAGCACCTAAAGGCAGCGAGGCCGCTACATCGTGTCCCGGCGGGTTCCGTGTCCGATACGGAACCCACCGAGCGCGGCGCTTCTGTGTCCGCGTGGGCCGGAGTTGCGCGAGCCTATTCCGCGGCGGTTCCGGCCGAAACTCCCGGTCACAAATCTGAAGACCGCGGGTCTATAGGCCAGCAGAGACCCTTGCGCGTACCGCAACGTACGATACGAGAGGAGTAACAGTGTGAAAGCTATCGAGTGGCATCGACGTCGATCAAGAGCACAGCGGAGGTTGCGCGTCGGACCTACCATACGATTGTCGGTCCTGGCTGTAGCAGCCACCACGGCTCTCGTAATGATGATGGTCGCGACCGCTGCCGCCGAAAACCCAGTGTACTGCGAAGGTACGTATCTCATCAATAAAGGATGCAACGGGCCGAACGGGCCACTCCACGACAACGAAGCCCGCGAGCTCGAACTAGGGTGTGTCTCGGTCCAAGATGTGGTGGAAGGTGAATACGGCCCAGTTAAGGAACTATGTGGCGGGGCTGCGGGTGGCTGGGAACTGACAAGTGGGCACGGAGGTACGACATACCCACGCTGCTGGGATAGAACCAGCCCTGAAGGCCGGATTCGTTGTCGCTACTCCGAGTGGTAGAAAGGAGGTCAAATGAAACGCACTATCGTTCCCATCCTGCTCGCCGCGATTATCTCCGCTTTCGCGGCAATCACGATGTCCGAGGCGTCGTCTACTCCCGTGCGTGCTTCTGCGCGGCGGGTAGCCAACCGAAGCCTTAAGGACACATTCTCAGTTCTACGTTCGGCCAGGGTCGCTGCTGTGTCGCCCGAAGCTGCCCTGCCGGCCGTGACGGCTAAGCATCTCACTGAACTGGGAACAGAAATCTCTGAATATGAACTCGAACCGGCGCGCGCCGCGTATGTCGCGCTTATCTCTACGGATCATGGCTGGGTGGTTCCCGGCCGTAGTGGTATCTGCCTAGTGCTGCCGTCACCAAGCAACCGGCTCTATATCGGCTGGACCTGCGTGTCAACCGCGAACGCCGATGCGGGCGGGTTGATCACGGTGGAACGACCAACCTCGGGTCCTCCGGTGGCCTACGGCCTCGTGCCAAACGGTGCGTCTGTGACGGCCACCAACAAGGATGGCTCAAGCACCACGGTTCCGATCACCAGTAACCTGTTCATGTACGGAGGTCAAGCCCAGTCGGTGTCTGTCCACGTCGCCGGTGAGGGCACAAAGACGATCGAACTCGCTGGCACCCCCTGACGGGAGGCTCCCGCGAATCGAGGGGCGCGGCCACGACGGCGTTGCGTCGTGGCCGACTCCCCCATCCCGGGAGGAGCAGCCCCACCGAGCGCGGAAGTGGACTGGATCGCCGCAAAACGGACGCGATTGCAAACCCAGCGAAATCAAACAAGCGAAATAGGAGCAAGCGATTTGTCATGAAGATCCTCACTCGCTCAAACAGAACGACGAGCCGAATACGCTCATGTCGCAGGCAGAGGTTTCTGGCGGTAGCGGCCTCGCTCACAATGGCAGCCATTCCCGCCCTGGCTTCGACGCCGACGGCCTCCGCCTACACGCATAAATGGAATTGCCATCTCGGGGCCTACGAACGCTGCTTCGACAACACTGGCCGGGAGTACAACCCTTGGCATGCAATGGCCTTCGATGGTGTCTACGAAGCGGGGTACTGCGTCAAGGGCGAAACGAGCTCAGGTGGCGTGATCCAGTTCGCATGTGGAACCGGGTTCAGCATCGCCGGTATTGTCTGCACGAGTACCGAAACACACGCCTACGGGTACAACAACCGGGGCGTTGAGACCGAGGCCGGCGAAGCGGACACCGAAGGAGGCTGCTGATGTCTAGAGAACGATCAAGAAAGAAGGTTCTCTACGTTGCGTTGGCCTGCCTCGCGCTCGGCCTTGCTGGTACCGGAATCGCCACCGCGCTTCCCTCGACCAGCACAACTGGTAGCGCAGGAAGTCGACCGGCACCGACCCAGGGCTCGGCGACTACCACCCTCAGCCCGACCGCCACGAGCGACTTCGCGGTGTTCGCTCAGCCGGCGAGCACTGCGAGCGAAGTCGCCTTGGTCAAAGAGATCGTAGGATCGATGCCGGTTGCACTCGGTCCGAGTGCAGTACGGCTGGCGCAAACCGCGGACGGAGTACAAGCGCGCGTCGCCGGGGACTCCGAGTCACTGTGCCTCGTAGCGCGTGTCCCAGGCAAGGCGATGACGGGCGGCTGCGCGACGGTTGCAACCGCGGTCGCGCCGGGGACCCCCGTCATCGTTGACGGTAGCTACCCGGGAGCCCCAGAAGGACAGGTGTACGGTGCTGCGCTGTTCCCGAATGGCACCGCCAACGCGACCCTCACTGACGGTGGCGGGCACGTCACCTCACTAAACATCGCAAACAACACGGTCGCATTTGTTGCCGGCCCCACCGATGTGTTGAGTTGGACCGGCCCCGAAGGACACGCATACAACGAGGTGCTGCCAGGCTAGATCACGACGGGAGGAGAACCGTCACGTTAGATCGGGAGAACGGCCACGCCCTTATAGGCGTGGCCGTTCTCACTCGCCCTCGCTCAAACGCACGCGCTCCTCGATCGTGGACACGCTTCGACGTGCCACCGTGATTGAGCGTTGGGCGGCAGCCGACTCCTCAGGCGCCGAGCTTTAGGTGGCCGTGGACCGGTACATGCAACGGCGGCTGGTTGCGGCTGGCAGGACCTCCCCTTTTTTTGTGGTCGTCGTCTGCCAACCGCGTTGGATCGCTAACGGCTCACGGTCTTCCTTCAGCGTTGCTCGGCTGGTTGATACTCGAGCCCGAGGCGTGCGGCGATGTTTGCCAGGCGCTTGTCTGTGGTCCATAGCTTGGTGTCCGGGGTGAGTCTGCTCGCCGCGAGAAGCTGGGCGTCGACGTAGCCGATCCCAGCCCCGGACAGCGCTTGTTGCTCGATGAGCAGCAAGACCTCGTCATGCTCGGCGAGCGTGGCCTGCGGGAGCGCGCGCAGCAGCGCGAGGATCTCCGCTCGATGGGTCAGGTTGCCCAGGGCAAGCTCTCCGGTGACCCAGGGGTGAGCCAGGACGGCGCTGTTGTCGAGCAGATCGGCGAGGACGTCGTTTCCGGAGCGCAGGTGGTCGATCCACAGAGAGGTATCGACCAGGATCACCGGGCTTGGCTGCGACGTCGGGGGACACCTTTCAGAGCGGGCTCGGTTCCGCCCAGCCGTGCCAGGCGCTTGGCGCTCTCCCTTTCGACCAAGGCGCGGAGCGCCTCGCGCACGAGCGCGGTCTTCTCGCTCGTGCCGGTGAGCCGTTGGGCCTCCGCGAGCAGGTCATCGTCCAAGGCGAGCGTCGTGCGCATAAATCTGGCCCCTCTTCTCGAGGCGTTAGAATTAGCATCTAATGATGCCACAAATGATGCCGGCGAGAGGTCTAATGTGATCATCGTGAGCGATGCCAAGCCGCACAGCGACGCGAGCCCACCGGATCATCGCCGGCACCGTACATCGACGTTCGCAAGCCCGCGTAGCCGATGAGCAGCACACTCCACAACCTTGATGCGATCCCCCACCCGGCAAAGTCGCATGGGGGAAGCGGCGCTCGAGCACCGACATCTAGGAAGGGCCCGCACGGCAGCTCATCGCGCGGGCGAGGAGCGACTGTGAGCAGGAGCGATGAGTGCGAGCAAGTCCCGAACGGCTGCGAGTGGTGCGCGGAGCACCCCTTCGACGTGTGCCGCGCCTGCGCACGCCTGGGCCGCTCAGCCGCACGCCTGCTGGACGCGGGCGGGCTGAGCGCCGAGCAGGTCGCGGACATGCTCGAGCTCGACGTCGCGCGGATGCAGCGGCTGGCGCACGAGGAGCGCCAGGTTCGTGACCTGCAGCAGTACAAGCGCGACCGGATTCCCCTGGCGCCGATCCAGGCGCTGTTCGCGCGCCGCCAGGAAGAAGACCCGAGCCTCAGCAAGACGCGCGCCGCGGAGCTCGCCGAATACAACAGCCGCGTGGAGTTCCTGCGGACGATGGGGTTCGTCCGGACCGCTTCGTTTGTCCGTAAGGGCAAGCGCTACCCGGGGAAGCACCGCACCGAGATCGGCGTCGAGGCAGCCGGAAGGATCGTGCGCGCGATCGGCTACGCGCCACGCGAAGTCCAGGATCTCTGACCCAAACCCTCCCGCGGCCGTTCCCGGGCAGCCGCTGGGAGAGCCAGTCGACTCAGCCAAGGTCGGGTGACTGGCGCGTGGAGCCCCGGCGGGTGCTGGAGCGGCGGCGCGCCGTCGCGTTGACGCGGCACTACCGCGAGCAGGAGGGGCTGTCGGTCAACGACATCGCGTGCCGGCTGGGACGCACGCCGGCGACCGTCCGCGCCTACACCTACGACCCCGACGGGTCAAAGGCACGACGCGTCAAGGACCGCTACCGCGGGGTGTGTGGATGCTGTGGAGCGAAGACCACCGGAGAAGGACGCGGCCGGTCCAGGCGGCTGTGCGCGCGGTGCAACGGGCGAGACACCGCGAAGTGGGACAAGGGCCTCGTCGAAGCCGCGCTGCGCGCGTGGGTCGCCAAGCACGGCGCACCCGCTACGAGCACGGACCTTTCGCTCAGCTACGCGACTGCGCGCGCCGCACGGTCTGACGGCGTGCGGCTGCGACGCCTACAGGCCGGCTGGGAGCACGGACGCTGGCCAGCTCCGAGCGTTGTGCAATACCACTTCGGGACCGTCAAAGCGGCCAACCGCGCGGCACTCCAAGCCATAACGAGCCCGACGCCGAACGGTTCAGAGGAGCGTGGAGGGGGCGGTCCGATGTGAGCGACGGTGCGAGCGCTTCCGCGGCTTACGCCGCAGCGGCCGCGGCCTGCTTGGGATGCCAGCCGCGTCCCTGCTTCTCCACCTTGCCTTCCTGCTCAAGGCGGGGTAGGACGCGGTAGAGGTAGTTCTGCTGTATGCCCATCTTCGTCGCGAGCTCGGGGATCGCGACGCCGGGCTGCGCCTGAATGAGGGCGAGGGCCTGGGCGCCACGCTTGCCGCTGCCTTTGCGCCGAGCACCTCGGGTCCTGGCGGCGCGCCTGGCGGTTGTCGCCTTCGCGGCCGGGGTTGTTTTCGCGGCGCGGGTCGCGCTTGCGACGGGCGGAGAAGCGTTCTTGGAACCACGGGGTCGGCCCGGCCTCCGGCGGCGGCCACGGGGGGCGCGCGGCGCCGGTGCGGACGCTCCGTTCGTGGACGCTGCGATGCCGTCCAAGGCTGCGGCGGCGGCCTCCAGGCGGTTGTACTCGTCCACCACGCCCTTCAGCTCGGCCAGCCGGGCGTCGATCTCTTTGCGCTTATCGGTGAGAAAGTCGGTCACGGTACTCTCCTCAGCAGTCGGCGGGACACGGCACAAGGTATCGCGTGGCTCGGCGTGACCGAGGTAGGACCGGGTAGCGTCTTGGGTGGCATCTACGTTGACGCGACGCAAATGCGCCCCGCCGACTTTCGCGAGGTCCGCGAGCGGATCAACTGGCTGCGCCGGTCGCACTACCTCGACGGGCCCAACGACGTCGACTGGATCTTCCGCAACCAGTTGTTCTCCCAAAGGCGATTTGAGCAGGATTTAGAGAGAGAAATAGAGTGAGCTGAGGTTCAGTGATCCGTGTTGATCACGAACAGCTTGGGGAGGATGTGCTCGCGGACGAGTGAGATCGCTTCGTCGAAGCCCAGCTTCGGGCCCATGAAGCGTATGAGAGACGCACCGTTGTCGCCGGCCTTGTTCAGCGGTCCTTGCCACTCGCGTGGCCGGTGCAGCGGGATGAGCAGGTCCTTGATCTCGTGTAGGTCTTTGTAGGCGCCGGGAAAGGTTTCGAAGCCGATGTCGAGCTTGCGCTGTACGAGCCGCTGGAAGTCCTCGGCTGTCAGGGTCTCTCCGAATTCGCGGCCGATCCAGGCGAGGTCGAGATAGTGCTTGATCAGGCTGCCGGCGGCCCAGCCGACGACCTTCTCGGCTGCCTGCTCGGCAATGTCCATGACCGGCACCTTGAGGCTGCGGGGCTCGATGACGAGCTCGGGGTATGGATGGCGCAGCGCGAGCCACTCGGCCGGTTCGAAGAGGCCACGTTGACTGACTGTGAAGGAGAACTGGCCCTCGATTGGGTCGCCGGTGACCGACGCGAAGTAGGCCTCGTAGTTGATCGGCTTGACGTCGACAAGCTTGGGCGTCTTGCGGCCCCAGTTGGTGCCGGGGTCGGGGTAGACCTGCAGCTGGTCTGTCTCGAGTCGCAGCTTGCCGGTGAGCTCCAGCTCGTCGAGGCGTCCGCGCAGCGAGCTGTCGGTGTCCTTGATCGTGAAACGGTTGGACCCGCGCAGCCGCAGCGCCATGCCGCCGGTCAGGACGAAGTCCTCGTCGAGGGCGCCGGTGTCGAGGAGGTGAGCGACCGTTGCGATGCGGACGATGTCCCGGGTGATGTCCTCGAAGTCGAGGCCGTGCTCCTCGGCGTAGCGCTCGACGTCGTAGCCGCTGGGCCAGTGGGCTATCACTTGCCGTACTCCAGCCACGCGTCGATGGCCCGCAGCGGGACGTTGAGCAGCAGCCCGGTGTCTCGGTCGCGTGGCCATTTCCCGGGCTCGGTGTTCGACGCGTCGAAGAGCACTCGGCCGCTGATCGGGCGATCGATGAGCAGGCGCGCCTCGCGGGGCCGCCCCGACTCCCGCAACAACAATGCCGCGCGCGCACACACCGCGCGGCTGCGCCGGCGGGCGAGGTCGAGCAGCAAGGGAAGGTCGAGGTCTCCTTCGCGCAGCGCGCGCTCCCAAGCGCGCACCCACATCTCCGGGCGCACGCACAGCTGGGGCCGGTCGAGCGCGTCGATCAAGGTACGCTCGATGCCCGAGCGGATGTAGAACGTCTGCCCGCGGATGCGCTTGCGCTCCACGCCGAGCCATCCGTCGCCCTCGTCGCTGTCGTAGGCGACCCTGGTCAGGTGCACCGGGATGCCCGCCAAGACCTCGAGCTTGGGAAGCCGCGAGCCGCCGATGCCGACATACAGGTCGCCGGCGCTCTCGTCGGTCAGCCCGTGGTCGACGATCGCCGATGCGAAACCCAGGTAGTAGCTCCAGCGGTTCTCGAAGGCGGCGGCGACGAGCGCCCGCCGGTCGGCGGCCTGCCTGAGGCTCCTGGCGCCCGCCGGCAGGAGCACGTACGCGCCACGCGCAACGCGTACCACCTGCTGGCGTGCGGCCATGTCGGACAGACGGCGTGCCGGCCGCTCGTTGCTCGTGAGGTGCTTGCGGACTCTGCCGTCGTCCTCGGGCAGCTGGACGTAGAGCCGCCCGGCGCTCGCGAGCTCGTCGAGCAGATCGCGGTCGATGTTTGTGATGGTGCGCGTGGGCATGACCACCGCTCCCATAGTACATGTAAACGGTACTTTAGCAGTGTTCAGTAATGTCCAGCATGAGCCAGAGCGCCCACAGCACACGTTGGGTGGACTTCCGGCATGCTGGCTCATGCCAGCGCACCACCGCAAGCAACCTCGAGGAGCGACTGCCCGACCTGTTCGCACCGCTGTCGAGCCCGTAACAACTCGGTTCGCTTGCCGCTGGGCAATCGGCCTGTTGCGGACCCGGAATGGGGATATTATGGGTAGTTGAGCTGACCCTGCGGGCAGGACTTCAGCCTCGAAAGCCCGAAAGCCACCGAAGCGCCATTCGCGCCGAGGCGCGGAGCTTGAGGCAATGATCGAGACCCCGGGGCCTAGCTCAATGATCCACGCGTCGGGTCTCGTACCCTCTTCCTATCGCGCGGCACCTCATGAGGGTCAGGAGGTTCTCAGCAATGCAGACTCCACCAACCGCGGACGGAGCACCCCCGGCAGACTCGGCGCTCCCCACGCCACCAGTAGTCCCGCAACGTTCGACACGCCGAGCAACGGCGCGTCGCGCGAGCGACCGTCGCGCCGCAGCGCGTGAGCACAAGGACGACATTGACGGGCGCATCGTTGGATACGTCAAGGAGCACCCGCAGGGCACTACCGGCGATATGGCCAAGGGATTGAACGCCGATCGCGGCACGATCGCCGCAGAGGTGTCGAACATGGTGCGAGCCGGCGAGCTCACCAAGGGGCCGGAGCCGCACACACTCTCAGCGACCGAGTGATGTCCGGAGCGGGCGCCTTGGACCAAGAGATCGGGCCCACCATCACCGCCGCACTAGCCGACGGTCCTCTGCGAGGCACACGCATCGAGGCTCAGGTCGTCCAGGGCCGACCCCCGAGCACGGTCGACGTGCGAGCCGACGACGAAAGCACCTGCCGCTACTGCCTTACGGAGTGGACCCAGAGCGGCCCGTCCGCGAAGTACACGTTCCTCTACCCCGTTTAGACGCCACCACCTGCTCTGCGACACCCGCACGTGCGAGCATGCTCCGCGCACCGGCACCACATCCGGGGGGCAGCTACAGTTCCGGCCCGCATGGACGACGAGGAAATCGACGAGCTGATCCTGAGCCGGTTGCGACAGCGCCGCGCCCAGCAAGCGGGGGACCGGACCGTGAGCGCGGCGGACCTCGCCACCTTCTTCAACGAGCCCGAACACCGCATCCAGAACCGGCTCCGAGCGCTAGCCGACCAGGGCCTGATCAAGGAGTCCGCCGCCGCGCCCGACCGCTGGATGATCGTCCTCGCCAGCGACCCCAGCGACGACGACTGAGCCAGCCGCGAATCGACTAGCCTTCCTGTTTCCGCGCGTGGAAGGGTGGCAGAGCGGTTGAATGCGGCGGTCTTGAAAACCGGCCGGAGCCCATATCGAGCCTCGGAGACCACCCCGTAGTTTTTGGCTCTGCTGAGTCATTTGCCGCACGGTTGAGCGGAATCAGGCCGGTCGGTTGGTGAGCCAGTCGGCCGGTGTGGAAACGCTCAAAACCGCCTGAAACCGCTCGATCCGCGCTCGGACTGGCGCAGATTTGGCGCGAATCCGGGCCAGTTGGTTGATCCGCTCCGAGTGTCCTAGCCACGCCATCGCCCACAATGTGGCTATGGTCGACGAGCCGCAGATCTTCGTACCTGGTTGGGTGCAGAGCACCTCCGGTCTGCTTGTCCCCGGCAGCGTGACCAGGCTGCCCACGCCCCCGGTCTTTCGTGGCCTGCCCAAGGAGCTGCGCCCCAACGCCAGGCCCGTCGCGCTTGCTGGTGCTCCGCCGAGCTCCCTCGATCATGTCTCCGTGTACGTCGATGAGCGGGCGATCGGTGCGAAACCTACGGCCCTCGCGGCCTTGCGAGAACATCTGTCAAAGCTCCCCTTCGAGCCCGCGATGAACGGGATTGCGCAGGCTGCGGGCAAGGCGTTCGGGCTGCGCGGCAACACCGCCGACCAGCTCAAGCTCGCCCGCGAGATCTACAGCGAGCAGATCTACCGTCGCATCGAGCGCTTCTTTGCCGAACACGATGACGCCGAGCTGTTCTCCGAGCAGCAGGTTGCTGTCCTGGCCCGCCTGGTCATCGAAGAGGCTCACGACGGGGTACTTGCGGTGGGCATGTCCGGGGCCCAACGCGGTCTGCTGACCGTCGCGATCATCGCTGCAGGTTCGATCCTTGAGGAGACCGCGACCAGGGCCGCCGAGGAGATGCGCGACGCGACCGACTGGCTGGCGTTCTTCCTGCAGAACGGTGCGTACAACAGCAAGCCGGCTCCCCTTGGCGAGTTCGTCCGCGCCAGGCAGCTGTTCGGTGTGATCGCGCGTGAGCCGCAGATGCGCGACGAGCGCTGCCCGCTCGATGAGTGGATGAGCGACGACTACCGTTTCACGATCGAGGAGCAGTTCGCCCTCGGTTTCGCACTCGCTGCGATGTCCCACGCCTGGGATACCGACGCGCGCGCCGGCATGCGCTCAGGCATCCGTGCTGAGGACTTCGACGACCTGCTCTCGCGCTTGGGCATGAGCGAGCGTCGCGAGGACGCGCTGCGGCTCATCGCCGCGGATCGAGCCACCTTCGCAGCAGAGTTCGCGGCAGCGGGCACAGACCCGGCCCACATCGCGTGGGAGACTCGCCCGTTCATGCGCCGGCCGTTCCTGCGACTCGCGGATGGCAGCATCCTGCTGATCTCACCGCGCGGCATGAAGGCGTGGCTTTCCGACGGCTTCCACTACCGGCTGCTCGACAGCGCCCAGAGGCGCTCTGCCGCGGACCGCAAGCTCAGCCGCCGCTATACCGCCTACTCCGGGGAGCTGCTTGAGCAGCATGTGCTGCGCCTCGCCCGCTCGGCATATGGCAACCGTCCGCTCGGCGGCGGACGCGTCTACGGCGAGCAGCCGTATGGCAAGGCCGACGCGAAGACCTCGGATGTCACGATTGACCTCGGGCTCGACCTAGTGCTGATCGAGGTCTCTGCCTCGCGCCTGCGCGCTGACAGGCTGATCCTGGGCACGCCGGCGGAGTTCGCCGAGGATCTCGACCGACTGCTCCTCGGGAAGATCAAGCAGCTGGACGGTTGCATCACGGCGCTGATCGCTGGCGTGGCCACGATTCCCGCTGCAGCGCCCGAGATCGATCTGAGCTGCGTGCAGCGGATCTGGCCGGTGGTGTTGAGCGCTGGCACGATCTCGCAGTCGGAGATGCTCTGGGCCTCCATCCGTGACCGCACGGTGGGGATGCTCGCCCAAGCGAAGGTGCAGCCGGTGACGCTGCTCGACCCGCAGGATTTCGAGCAGCTGATGGGCCTCGTCGAGGCCGGGCGCGACCTGAGCGCGATCCTCGCCGGCAAGACGACCGAGCCCTACCGCGACCTGGAGCTCGCGGTGTACCTCAACCAGGCCCCCGGCGCACCCCGCGAGCGACCCCGCCCCGCGGCGGTCGAGGCGCTGTGGCAAGCGGCGATCGAGGAAGCGAACGCGATGCTCGACGCGTGACAGTACAGAAGGCCCCCGCAAGCCCTGATCGGCTTTGACGCGGTCAATCCGCTCCCTCGGCGTGCGGTGCCGGCGTATCCACGGAGTAGCCTCGCGCTCGTGTCCGCTGCTGGCTACTCGACGGAACCGAGGCTCCCCCGCGACCATCCCATGGCGGGATGCCAGGAGAAGCTCTGGCGGGCTCACGAGCACTTTGACGTGCTCCAAGAGGAGATCGCCAGGCTCCAGACCGGGGAAGTCCAGCTCGCCACCTTTCGCACCGAGCGGAAGCCGGACACTCCCGGCACGCTACAGACCGTGGTGGCGAGCGTCACGGAGCCCGACCTGCGCCTCGCCACGGTCCTCGGGGACATGATCCACAACCTCCGCTCCAGTCTGGACAACCTCGTCTTCGAGCTTGCCTTCCTCGGCATGCGGGGCCAGAAGATCCCCAAGAGGACTGCGTTTCCCAGCAGCTTGACGAGGAAGGACTGGCACTCAGCGCGTGTGCAGAAGGTCCTATTGGAAGGGGTGCTGCAGAAGCATCGAGCACTGCTCTACCAGGCGCAGCCCTGCTACCGGAAGCGGGACTCGGCGAGTGATCGGGCGCGCCGCCGACGGAAGCGGAACCCCGCCGCCGATCTGCATCATCTCTGGAACGAAGACAAGCACCGGCCAACAAGCTCAGAAGAAGCGCGGCGGACGCTAGGCCGTTAGCCGATCCCCGCCGCTACGTGTCGTCTGGCTCGCTCTCGTCTGCGTCGGGAAGCTCGACGGCGCGGATCACCTTCCCGTCGATCCAGACCACCACCGTGGGCTTCGTCTCCTCGCGCCCGCGAAAGAAGCGACGGTGGACCGCCCAGCTCATGACCGTGCTGATCACCACATCGATCAGATGGCGCTCGGCCTCATCGAGCACGCCGTTGAGCACGTCCAGCAGCTCGTGCCCGGCGCCCTTCTGGAGGCGCGCCCAGTGAGGCTCGCTGGCCCCGGCGACCTCGACCGTCCAGCCGGAGTTGCGAAGGCGCTGCGCGAGCACGTCAAGCTCGGCGCGAGCGGCGTCGGGATGAGCGCGGTCGAGCGACTCCAGGCGCATGCCAGGGACGCTAGCGCTGGCCCTGGACGGGTGCGATCCCCCAGGAGGCGCAGCAGGCGCCAGTGGCCCTTATGCGGCTGCCACCCGTGCGTCGTTGCACGGCTTGCAGAGGGGGTTGCTGCGCTTCGGGATCGCCCTGGTGCGCACGAAGATGCGGTTGCATCTGGCGTTCGAGCATTGGTACACGTGCGTGCCGGACACGAAGTCCTCCACATGCCGCTCAAGGTAGATGGGCTCGTACTGGAAGGGGAACTGGTTGAGCCTGAACGATGATTGCCCTTCCCCGGGCGCGTACTGGTCAGGGTGGGTGGTGGCCAGGACCACGGTCTCGGTGTAGTCGGGGACGACGGTGCGTATCGCCGGGAGCATGTCGAGATCGCCACTGATCAGGACGTGGAGCCGGAGGGGATCTCTAATCGCCTGCTCGACGAGGCGCGCCACCACCGAGGTGTCCACCATCTTCTCCTGGTAGCGCCGGTCGCGCAACCGTTCCACCAGCCAGCCACGGAGCGGCACGTCGAAGATCCCTTCGTCCGAGAACCCGGCTGCGACGGCTGAGTCGGCAAAGCGTCGGCGCGCCTCGGAGTTCCGGCGGATGTACTCGATGTCTCCCCATTCGGGGTCCGGCTCGTCCGGGATGCGGAAGATCGCCGTGTAGAAGTACAAGGCCGCCGCGTCGGGCCCCGAGCCCACGGCACGCTGGCCGAGCTGTGCGACCAGGACATTCACGAGCCGCGCGAAGTCAAGCCGGAAGGGCGTGTCGGGGAACTCCATCCGGTTCGCGAAGATGCCGTTGGCCCCACACTGCTTGAACAGCCAAGAGCCATCGACGTAGATGTTGAACTCCATGTGTTTGCTCCTCGATGCTGTCGGAGCGCCGCTCGACGCTCAGCCGGCGAGCGGCGTGATCTTGACGATGGCCTGGACGGGCTGCTTGCCGGGGCCGTACTTCTGGTCCCACGCTGCGTGGGCCGCCTCTTTCGCGGCGTCCTGGTCGGCGGCCTCGCCAGCCCAATAGACGGTGCGCACCATCGGCGTCGGCTCGTCGTCAGCTGGGGCCTCCATCTGCACGATGGTCTCGGTGATCGTGGCCTCGAAACGCGCCATGATCAGAAGCCTAACGCGCGCCGGTCACTCGCCCCGACTCACACGGCCACTGGATCCGCCACCATCGCGCCGCCCTCAGCGAACTCCTGTGCCCGCCGCAGGCTCGTCGCGACTGCGCACTGCCAACGCGGCGAGGATCCGCTTGCTCGCGATGGTGGCGTCCTCGTGCTCCCACACCCTGATGGCGAGCCAGCCGGCCCGGGAGAGCCGATCTGCGGTTTCCAGGTCCCTCTCGCGATTGCGACGCAGTTTCCGCTCCCAGTAGGCGCGGTTGGCGGCCGGCATCGTGCCGTGCTCGGGGCACGCGTGCCAGAAGCAGCCGTCCACGAACACCGCGACCCGACGCCGCACGAACGCCACATCCACGGAGACGGGCCGTCCCGCGTCCACGCGTATCGCAAGGTGGACCCGATATCTCGCCCCTGCCCGGTGCAGAGCCGATCTCAGCCTCATCTCCGGCCTCGTGTCCTTGCTGACGTTGGCTCGCATGATGACGCTGGCGGTGGGCGTCGTGGGATGCGGGTAGGCGACCCCGAGGAGCCTGCGGTCCTGCCTAGCCGCCAACGGCTGCGCCCGCATCGCCAGCTCTCCGCAGCGCGCCCTTGGCCCTCGCCACCCGCGAGTCCGCCGCCGACAGCGCCACGCGTGGCGGCACCCCCCGGAGGAGGTGCGCCAGGACCCGCCCATGCTGGCGGGTGAAGAGCGGAGGCACAGCCTCCCCGATCATGGCGCGCACATTGGTGTGCCCCCAGCGCTCCAGGGCATCGCCCCAGTCGAACGACGCGGGGAACGTCTGCAGAAGCGCGCACTCAAGCGGCGACAGGACCCGGTTCTCCCATGGGTGGATCGTGCGATCACTCCCGAGGTGGCCGCTCGCCGTGGTGATCGTGGCCGCAGGCACCTCCGGCGACATCCGCCGGTAGCTCGTCCGGAACCCATACACCAGCTTGGGCTTCCCGTCCTTCCCCGTCGTGATCGGCCTCGGCAGGAGCCGCCCGCATCCGCTGCACCGGACGCGATCCCGGTCGCGCGTCCGCCGTCCGCAGTCCGGGCACTGGTCGTTGTCCCATGCTGAGCGTCCGGAGTCGGCGGGTATCGCGCTCACCATGCGGTAGCGACTCGCAGGCCAGACCGGCACCGAGTGCATCGGGGTGCCGGCTTCGGCTCCGCCTGGGGCGCCGGCGTCGAGCGGCGCCAGCCGGAAGGCGCCGAGGGCGTCGCGCAAGGGGATCTGCCCCTTGCGACCGGAGGCGTGCGAGGGCCACGGGTACGGTGCCCACCGTCGTCGGGCGAGGATGCGCGCGCCCTCCTCGCCATGGCGGATGAACGTGACGAAGGAGCGCTTGCGCGACTGCGGGACTCCGAAGTCGGCGAGATCCGCCACGAGCGGGTGCACGTCATAGTCAGCCTCAAGTTCGGCGATCAGCAGGCGCGCCGCCGAGACCGGCTCGTGGCTGTCCGGGTGCCGGACCTTGCGCGTCAGGAACGCCCGGACGTTCTCCACCACGACGGCGCGAGGTCGCAGCTCGCGGACCGCGTCTGCCACCACCTGCACGAGGAGGTTGCGATCTTCGCGGCTGCCAGCATCAGCGTCCTCAGCCTGCCCGCGGGTGCTGCGAGCCGAGCTCATCCCCTGGCAGGGCGGGCAGGCCGCCATCAGGGCGGGCGGCTCCGATCCCGCGCGCGCGCGATACGCCGCGACGACATCTGGCAGGGTCTCGCGCAGGTCGCCGGCGATGCCCTCCGCGGAGCGGTGGTTCAACAGGGCGACGTTGAGCCTCCTGGGATCAAGCTCTGCCATGACGTCAAACCTGAAGCCAGCGGACGCGTAGCCGATGTCGCCTGCCCCACAGTTGCTGAAGAGGCTCACGGAGCGGAGAGGAGAGAGCGTCGAGTCGCTCACGGCGACTGCCCGGGGTCGTCGCTGTGAGCCTTGTCGTACGCCTCAAGGAACTCCTCGTGCGCCGTCGTGGCTGACGCGAGGAAGTCATTCCATGTCCGCCGCACCACAGACCCATTGACCTCGAACGCCTGGAAGGCGTGTCTCTGCGTGCTGTCGGTCAGGCTCACGCCGTCGGCGACGAGGTCGATGACCCACCCGTCGGGGAACGCCGCGACCATGCTCGCATGGCTGGCGAAGAACTCAGTGAACGCGTCGACGTAGTTCTGCAGCCGCTCGTAGTCCGCGCTGGCGAACTGGTGGCCCGGGGACTTGATCTCGACGATGTGGAGCTGGCGCCCGTGATGCACGAGGGTGAAGTCGGGCCGCTTTTTCTCGAACGAGATCGCGACGTCGATGTCCTCGTCGAACTTCTTCTTCCAGAACAGCACGAATTGGTCGCGGAACGTCCTGAGCGCCTGGTTCTGGGTGATGACGCTCCAGTCTGGATGGATCAGCCAGGGCGCCGAGGCGATCAGGCGCTGGAGGTCCCCCTCTATCACGTCGGGCTTGTTGATGACCTCCTGGAGCTCCTTGACCGACTTCACGCGCTCGGACGCGATCTGCCCATACGAGGCCATCTCGGCGATGCGCGTCTTGCCGAAGAGATCGAGCAGGTCGTCGATGCTGGCGTCTTGCTGGTCGGATATCTCCTTGAAGGCCGTGACGAGCGCCTGGTGGGGCGCCACGGCGAGGATGATCTCCGCCAAGCCGTCGACGTAGTCGGGGTCGGCGAGCTCGTCCTCGGCCGCGAACGCCCCGATCCGCTCCCCGAGTTCGATGGCGACGGCGACGACGGAGGCGTCGGCGTACCGCTCGGCGGCGCGCTCCTTGATTTTCGCCTGCTCCATGAAGAGCTTGCGCTTCCGCTCGCGCCGGGGCTTGCTCGACGCAGCCGCGATCTTCTTGATGATGTCGGAGCCCCACACGCGGAGCGCCTGGCCCCGCTCGGAGTCCCACAGGATCGACTGGCGGTCAGTCCGGATCAGGTCATCGCCCTCGTCCTCGTCGAGCCAGTCGGCGTGGACCTCGCCCACGAGGTAGGACCGCATCGTGAACTCGCCGGTGAACCCAGCGGGCTGCTCGAAGTCGCGCGTGGTGGCCACGATCTTCCCGCGGGCGTAGATCCTGACGCCGGCCCCCTCCTCGTTCTTGTAAGGGTCCTTGGCCATCGCGAGCCAGCCCGTGACCGCGAGCTGCTCGCCATCGTCGGTCGTCACGGGATGTTGGCTCGCGTCGACCTTGGTCTCGTCGTGGAACGCGACCTGGAACTGCTCGATGGTGAACTCCTCGGGCGGGGACGGCCGCGTGTCCTTGATCTTGATCGTGAAGTCCGGGGCGGCGAGCGCGAATCGGGTGGCCACCTGGCGGTGGAAGGTGTCCGCCGTCGGCACCCGCTTCGGGAGGAACATCGTCAGGCGGATGGTCGTGCCGGGCGCGTCGGCGTAGGTTTCGTCGCGATCCCCGACCTTCAGCGGCACGGGGGCATCGGTGTCCTGCACGATCTGGTCGAAGTCGAGGAAGAAGTGCGTGACGAGGTGCCCCTGGCCCTCGACGCGCTCGCCGCCGGCGGAGAGCACCTCGATCACGCGGCAGATGCCAAACGGGGCGAGCTTCCCGATGCCCTTGCGACCCATCACCGGGCGGTGCTTGCCCCGTGAGCGCCCGCCCTGATCCTCGTGGGCGCGCCGGTCGCGGCCCACCTGCAGGTAGAACGCGCGAGCCTCATCGGGCGTCATGCCGTGACCGTCGTCCGTGACGACGATCTCGAACCCCTTGTCGTCCGGCTGCTTGGTCGCCTTGTCCTTCGTCGCCAGCTCGGTCCCGAGGGGCAGCTCGACCACGACCTCCCGGGCGTCAGCGTCATAGCCGTTGGCGATCAGCTCGGCGACCGCGGCGCTCACCTTGTCGTACAGCTTGACTCCGAGCTTGTCGATGGTGAGGCGGGATATCCGCAGCGTGTACCCCACGGCCGGCTCGCTCGCGTCTGCTCCGCCCGGCGCGGCGGCGGTCGACTGCTCTGCCGAAGACATCAGCGACCGTCGGCCCCGGTCGGCCCCGGTCGGCCCCGGGCCGCTGGCCGGGCCGGCGCGGTGTCGTCGTCGGGCGCGACGTTGCTGGGCCCCTGCGGGCTGGACGAGGAGATCGAGTTCATCTGCGTTGGCTTTGGCTTGGTGTCGCATGCCACAAGGGGCCGGGTGGCCGCTGGCGGCGCGAACGGAGCCCCTGGGAGCGTACCGGCGGAAGCCGCCGGAGCGGTGCTGCTCGCCCCGGCCGCCATCGTCCGCTCGTGGCAGCCGGTGCTCGCGTCCTGTGCATGGGTGGCGTTCGCACGGAGATCCACCTCATCGCCGAGGACACTGGTGGGGCGTTCCGCGCCATCGAGGCCCTGGGCGGCACGGTGCGCGTCCGCGGCGGCACACGCCTGCGTCTGGGCTCGGCGCGCGTAGCAGACGCCGGGTCCGTCCGCCGGTTCAGAGCCCTCGGGCGACTGGCGAAGGGAGTGACCTCCGCTTACCCGTCGGGCAGCCACCAACCAACGTATGCGGCATACGCACCCGAGTGGGCCGCCTGTCCGAGCGTCTCGTAGTGGACCGCGCTCTCATCGAAGGCGTCCGGTGTCGAGATCATCTCCCCTCCGGAGCCCATGATCGCCACGTGGCTGTATTCGTAGTCCGACGGATCGTTGAAGAACACCAAAGCCCCGTACGGGGGAGTGGTGTTGCTCCCGCCCGTCGTGCCGGAGTTGAAGCCGTCGTCCCATACCTGCTGGGGGTAGGTGTTCGAGTTGAATGCCCCGTATTTGGTGAGCGGCTGGATATTGAGGCCGGCACCGTCTTGGTAGGCATCCTGAACGAAGGTGAGGCAAAGGTTGTAGTAGCTCGTGCTGCCGATCCGGGCGACCGCCCAGTTGACTGCGGCCGTCTCGGCCGCAGTCGGTCCGCCCCCACCGCCCAGGAGCCCGCTCTCCCAATCCCACAGCGCCGTGCCGCCGTCATACACGACCACGTTGTCGTCGTTCTGGACCCGCAGAAACGCGCCCGGATGGCCCGCTGTGCCAGTGCTCCACGGCCCGCTGTGCGGTTTGTAGATGACGAAGTTCCCGTCGCCCTGCATGACAGCGTAGGAGCCCGGTTCCCCGCCGGTCGCCGAGGACCACAGCGCCTGGCCGTCGTGATAGAGCACGAGGTTGCCGTCGCTGCTCTGCATGATCAACTCGTATTCGTGGTTTGGCGAGAGCAGGTAGGCACCCGGTTCTAGCTTCCACTGGTTGAGTTCGTCGCCGAGGTAGCCGCTCCCCCAGTCCCACACTGGATGCCCGTCCTGGTAGAGGACGAGGTTGCCTTCGTTCTGCAACACGAGGTAGGCGCCGGGGAAGCCCCAGGTGCTTGAGTTCCACGTCGCCGTGGCGCCATCGTACACGACAAAGTTCCCTTCGCCCTGCATGATCGCGTAGGAGCCAGGATGACCGCCCGTTTCCGAGGACCACAGCGCCTGGCCGTCGTGGTAGAGCACGAGGTTGCCGTCGCTGCTTTGCATCACCAGCTCGTATTCGTGGTTCGGTGAGAGCAGGTATGCGCCGGGTTCCAGCTTCCACTGGTTCAGCTCGTTGCCGAGGTAGTCGCTCCCCCAGTCCCACACCGGATGCCCGTCCTGGTACACGACGAGGTTGCCTTCTTCTTGAAGTGACAGGTAGGCGCCGGGGAACCCCCACGTGCTTGAGTTCCACTTCGCTGTCGTGCCGTCGTACACGACGAGGTTCCCTTCGCCCTCCATGATCGCGTACGAGTCGGGATTGCCGCCCGTTTCCGAGGACCAGAGGGCGTTGCCTTCGTGGTAGAGCACGAGGTTGCCGTCGCCCTGCATGATGAGCTTGTACTGGCCACCGTTTGATTCGAGGTAGTCGCCTTCGGTGAGCGCCTCGCCAGATGTCAGCATCGTGCCCTTGTCGGGGTTCGGCGGTGGGGGTTCGCAATCGGGGAATTCGCCGGCGTCTCCGCTCGGGCAGGTCGGCGACGGTGATGTCATCGTCGGGCCCGGCGACGCAGTTGCCGGCGTCATGCTCGTGGCTGGCTGCGTCGTTTTCGACCCGAGTACCGATATGGCCGAGATCGAGACATCCTCGGCGCGCCCGACCACCAGAACCACGTTCCCCCGCACCAGGACCGCGCGGACGGCGAGGGTGGACTCGTCGTCCGGGACCCTGACGGAGACGGTGAACCCCCCGTTGGCGCCGATGGGCTCAGAGCGACCCAGCCACTTCCATGGCCCCGTCGGGGCCTTCGCGGCCCGAAACTCAAGTCGCACGCGCACGCCGTGCTGCACATGGCGGACGGTCCCGCGCACGTGCAGCAGGTGTTCGGGGGAGAGAGCTGCAGACGCCAGCCGGACCGTGCTCCTCGCGATGGGTTGCGCGGCGAGAGAGGGGCTCGCCAAGCACACCGAGGCCAGGGCGAGCGCCGCGGCCACTCGCAGCAAGCGTCGTGAGCACAGCCCACGCAGGCGACCGCGAGTCGCGATCCCGAACCACGAGCCCATCGCGCCCATGCTCAGCAGGTGGGGACGTTCGGGTCGACGAACGGTGTCCCCAGCAGGCTCCCGGAGGTCTCGCCGTTGTTGTAGAAGGCGTCAGCTGAGCCGTAGTAGTCGCCATCCCACGGTGGCGAAGCGATGCGGTACCACCAAGTGTTGCCGTCTTTCACGGCGAACCCCGTCACGCGGCAGGCTATTTCGACCGTGGCGTTCGATGGGATCTCGGGCCCTTCGTCGCCGCCGGCGTCCAGGTAGTCGGTCCATGTGTGGACGACACTGCCCGTCGTCTCATCGAACGTGGCGGCCGGCGGGGGCGATGGGCTGGGTGACGATGGCGGGCTGGGCGACGGCGTGGGCGCCGGAGCCACTGGAGCGGGTTGGGAAGCGGGTGCAGGCGGCCCGGTGGGCACGTGGAAGCCGGTCTCACCCGCACTTCCGACGCAAGCCCCACTCCCCGCCTGTTTGATGACCGAGAGGAGGATCGCCTTCGGTCCACCCAAGACCGCGCTCACACCGGATGCTGCGAGTTGCACCGCACAGTTCTGAGGGAGCCGCGCCTCAATCCATGACACAACGGCCCCTTCGACGCGAGAGGCGACGTTGTCGGATAGGCAACTCTCGACCGCCGTCAGGCTGAAGCTCAGGCAGAGAGCCCCCGAGATGGCATCCTTCGCCTTGGTGACCAACGTCGTGAACCAGGACAGCTGCGTGACCCACACGGTCCGTTCGCCGCGATGCGCGCCCTCGGCAAGCCAAAGCCCCCCGACATGGTGGAGAACCACATCGGTGCTGTCGCGTAGCGGCATGGAGACTGCCACCGTGCCCCGCCAAGGCACGCCGATGTGCACGTCATAGACCCCGCGCCTGATCTTCGTGATCGTCACGTAGCCTGAGCGCAACATCACGCCGGGGGGCACGAAGATGCCGACGCCAGCGCGAATCCGGACGTAGGCCCCGACTTCGGAGTTGACGAACTCGTGCGCGAGCACGTGGCGACCTGCTGCCTGCGCCGTGCTGGTCGATGATGCCTGGGCACTCGCCGAGGCTCCGAGAGTCGCCAGCATGACGAGCACGAGCACGAGTGGCACGCGAAGGCGGGCGGTCAGTGCCGCCCCTTCCTGGTCGTGAGGCTCGGGCCGGCTCCCCCCGCGCGGACGCATCGGGAGAGGGTACTCAACGTCTCCGGGAAGAGTCTGCTCATCGAAATTGCGCTTTAGCGCGGTCAGCCGAATCCCAGGGCCCTACGGTGCACGCCGTCCATGCGACGGCTTGACCTGAGAAGACATTCTGGCAGCAGTGGTGGGCTGCCGCATGGCATCCGGCAACCACTCCGATCACGACGGGACGCGCTGCCACGGGGGTGGCACGCGGCCCGAGCATCGGGGCCCACATGGAGAGGTAACCATAGCCCAGCTGTTAGACGTCGTCCGCGCCCGCCTTCAGGCAGAGCCCCGGCGGGAGCGCCCCTCGGTCCGCCTCAAACCGCTCCTCGCCGCCGTGTCGGCGGGGGCCTTCTTCCTCAAAGAGCCGCCCCGCGCGGAAGCCGCGCCCGTCAACACCTCGCCGCCGGCCATCAGCGGCGTCCTTGAACCCGAACGAACCCTGACCGCGACCACCGGCACCTGGACGGACAAGACGTCCCCCATCGTCGGATACGAGGCGGGCGCCACCTTCGAGGCCTGGCAGGGCGCGTGCTACGGCAGCGCCCCCACGTGCTCGGTGACGCTGGGCGGGGACGGGGCTGTGGAGGCTGTCTTCTCCTGCGCAGCGGTCACCACGCCGCCGGATCTGCCCCTGGGGTCCGAAAGCAGGGCTGGCGAAGCGCGGCCGGGTGCTGGCCCCAGCGGCGACGCTCCCAGCGGCGAAGCCTGGGAAGCGCCAGCGCCCTCGACACCCGGCCTGCCGGCACGGCTCCTGGGCATCAGTTGCCGAGCTGGCATCACGTCCTGCACGCGCAGGCGCTACGCAACGCTCTGGTGCACAACCAGGGCCAGTACACGCGGGCGTACCTGAAGACGAAGCTCGCCTATCGACCGACCGACGAGGACCTTCACGGCTTCGCCCCGTCTGCGGACGACGCTGGGCTCATCGATCACGAGGTCATTCCGCTGTCGCTCACGTTGGCCGACGCGGTGATCACGCAGCTACGCGCCGCAGCGACCGAAGTCCGCGAGGCAATTGACCAGGCCCGACGCAATTAAGGTGCGCCACAGCGTCAGGGGTGCGTCGCGATCTCGCTTCCGCCTCGAAGGAGGGGCAGTGTCTTCACAAGCGGGGCGTCCTCCTCTTTCGCCAAACGCCTACCCGGTGCCGGCTGAGACATCCTTCTTTTTGGAGACCAGTCCGCGAGTCCACCGCCGAAGGGTGAGTGTCGCCGGCCACCACGCGCGGTGGACGAGTCCAACCCACGAACACGCTCCAGTTCGTAGGCGAATGCAGGGCTACGGAGGCCGGTCCGGCTGACGATCGGAGAGTCAGCGAGGGAAGCAGCTATCTCCGCCGCGCGGCTGCTCGCTGCGTAGAGTGAAGCCATGAGCGACAGCACGATCACCTACGAGCAGGCACGTCTACGCCTCCATGACCACCTAGGCGAGAACGTGTACGCGGGGCTTCAGGTCCGTGGCGAGAGCGGGATGTCCGAGGTCTTTAGCCTGCACGGGAGGCTCAGCCACCCCCTCGGTGAGCGCCCCGGCGAGTCGATCCCGGCTGGCACGCGCGACATCTTCGGGTCTGCCTACGTGATCGGGGACCAATCACTACTGCTGCCGTCTCTCCCCGGCACGATTACAGAAGCCAACGACGGGATCGAGTTTGAGCTGACCGATGGGCTCGTCCTCCGGATCGCGTGGGCCGTGAACCCGGAAGATGCGCACGGGTACACACACGATGACGCCCTTGTCGATCTCACCGGCCATATCGGCAAAGACGTGTCGGTCTGGCTCACCATGACGGACGCGGAGGGGCGCTTCTGGACCGTCCTACCGCCCCTTATAGGTGTTCTCGGCAAGCAGACACTCGGCACGGTCGAGCCCGGAGTCAGCCACGAGGCGGTCGTCAGCGTCAAAGGTACGCTCGACTACATGTACACGGTGGACGGGACGGTCTTGAACCTGCCGCCTTTCCCGGGCAGGGTCAGCCGCTACGAGCAGGGCATCCAGTGGCTGTTCGCCAACGGGCTGACGCTACGCATCAACCTCTCGGGCGACACCGACGCGTAGGGCCCACGCCGGCTCCGATACGGGACCCCTCCGCTCGCGCGGCGCCTGCCCCAACCAGCGGCGTGAAGCAGACGCGGCGCGCCGATCCAGCCCGATCGAATCTGCGGCGCGATCCTCAAGCAACCACCCAACCGCGCCGAAAATGCAAACACGGTGGGCATTGAAGACAGATGGTATATGCGGCGAACACCACCGCCGTCACGGCCACCACCGTCGTCACGGCCTCCACGGCCGTCACGACCACCAATGCGGCCATCGCCACGACCGTTGCCACGTCGTCGAACTGGAGCTGGCGTCAGGTTGCTGATCATCGCACTCGTCGGCATCATCCTGATTCTGGCCACGATGTTGACGATTGTTGAGGCTCAACGCTGCCGCGAAGGGTTCCAAGCGCCGGTGTGCCGGATCTAGTCTAGAACGTCCATCCACAAAATCTCGTGGACCGCGACCTGCAGCGGGCACCGTCCGGCGAGCATGCGTAACGATCGGAGATCGTCCAATCCGAGACCGAGCCGGACAGCTGCCGAGACGCTCAAATCTCGCTTCGAAGGACACGGATAACCGACCGTCCCGGTCACGATCAGCTATGCGCCTATCTTCGAGGTTCACGACCAAGGAGAAGACAGTTATGCCCTCAGCAGAAGACAGATTCAACGAAGTATTTGGCACTTGGCGCGGCTGCCGGTGGAGGATCGATCTAGAAGCGTTTTTAGACCACCGCGGGGACGTTGTTGGCCGGGAGGCCAAGGGCTTGTTGCGCAGGCCGGATCCTAAAACCGCACTGGCCCGCGCGAAGCGTGTACGTGAGAAAGTACCCGCCGACCGCATTCCCGGCTGGGACGACGTGGTGGCCTTCCTGGAACTTCCACCGCGGCGCCGCCGGTCCACTGCTTTCGGTCACGGCTCGTGACCGCTGGGGTGCGGGTGCCGTGGAGTGAATGCCCTCAGGCGTGCAGTGAGGGAACTGCTCTCCCCGCGCATGGGAAGCGACAGGTCGCTGTCTTTTCAATTTTCAATGACGGCTGGATGCCGTCATGACCCAACGGTAGTCGCCGGACCAGACCCGCACGACACCGCCGGCCAAGATAGAGATCGCTTGGGACGGAACTCTCGACCGCGAGTCCGATCGCGGGCTTGACCGCCGGTTTGACCGGGCGTCGCGCGAGGCGGCGCGCCGAGCTAAATCAGCCCAACGCGGACAGCCGCCATCTAAAGCGGCGAGACCTCACTGCCGATCCCCGATCCACACAACCACGACTGGGTCAGCCCTTCACCGGCGCCACGGGGTCAACCGGCCTGACAGGCAGCCCACAGGCCGAAAGGGGCTCCACATGCAGGTATGTCAGGCGCGCGAGCAGTACGTCCGCTGGCTGCTGGTCACGAGGGATCTGTCGCCGCACACGATTCGTGCATACGACAGCGACATCGCCGCATTCGAGCGGCATCTCGGGATTCGAGCGTTGGTCGAGCAGATCGACCGAGATCGTCTCATCGCCTTCATGGAGGAGCAGCGAGCGGCAGGGCTGTCCTCGACATCGATCAGACGACGCGCCTCGGGCCTGCGCGGCTTCTGCAAATGGTTGCTGTCGGGCCGTCTACTGGCCTCTGACCCGTGGGTGGGCACGACCGTCGCCGTCGGGCGCTCGCGCAAGCTGCCTCGAATCTTGCCCACGCACGAGCTTGATCGCCTCTTTCTCTCTCTTCTCAATACGGCCAGCATTGATGCTTCAAGTGACGGTGATGAGGTACTCCACCAGCCGCATGAGTCCACGACGCTCCTCGCGGTCGCCCTGATGGTGGCAACAGGAGTGCGTGTCAACGAGGTGGTGGGCATCAAATGTCAAGACATCGACCTGCCCGGCCGGAGCCTACGAATCGTCGGCAAGGGACGTCGCGAGCGACACGTGTTCCTAACGAACGACTGGATCACCGGTCTCACACGCGCGTACCTCAAGACGCGTGTTGCGCTCGGTCTCGAGCACCCTTACCTCTTGTTCAACCTGCGCCTCGCCCCTCTCACGCCACCCGCGATGCGATCGCGGCTCGTCAAGGCAGCTCAGGGCGCGGGTCTAGACACCAGAGTGACGCCGCACATGTTGCGGCACACCGCCGCCACGCAGTTGATAGAGAGGGGTGTCGACATTCGCTACATCCAGCGGCTCCTCGGGCATGCAAGCCTGACTACGACCGAGATCTACACGCACGTATCCGACCGGGCCCTCAGTCGCGTGGTGTCAAACGCGGACGTGCTAGGGACGGTGCTGCAGTTGCGATAACTGAGGATTATCGACGTGTCGGCGCTGCC
>Ga0187862_10000043_pt1 | contig 125741 bp, 105 predicted proteins | sample June2016WEW_10_1_FD_133003 | JGI IMG/M metagenome (GOLD analysis project Ga0187862, IMG submission 133003) | Peatland microbial communities from SPRUCE experiment site at the Marcell Experimental Forest, Minnesota, USA - June2016WEW_10_150 | ecosystem: Environmental > Terrestrial > Soil >... | reverse complement strand
TTCCAGCAGCACGTCGATCGCCTCACGCTCAAGGCCACCCCTGCGAATCCGCAACACCTCGAACAGATCCTCCATCGCATGCGTCAACGCCGCGATCCGCGCGAACCCCATCGTCGCGCTCATGCCCTTCAACGAGTGCGCGATACGGAAGATCTCATCGATCGTGTCCGCGTCATCAGGGGTCTCCTCGACACGCACGACCGCAAGATTCAAATCCTGCAAATGTTCCCGGCTCTCAGCCAAGAACATCGGCAGATACTCATTGACCTCCATCACGCCTTCCCATAGATGAACGGCCGTGCGCCCGCACGGGTTTCGCCGCGCTCACACCACTGCCCGTCGCTCAGCCAGCTCGATCCCTGAGAACAGACCCTCGAGATTCAGCAAGATGATCAGCCGATCCTCGACTTTCGCGATCGTGTCGATGAAGTCTCCGCCGGCGCCCGGAACCGGCTCCAGCTGGTCGGCCTCGACCGTGCACACTTCCTCGACTTCGTCGACGATCACACCCGCCATCCCGGCTTCGGTTTCGACGATCACGATCTTTGCGTGATCATCAAGCTCGGACACGAGCCCCAGACGCGCACCGAGATCGAAAACCGGGACGATCTTGCCGCGCAAGCTGATCACACCACGGATCCACGCCGCCTCCGAGGCAACCGCCCGCGGCTCCGTATAGCGCACGATCTCCTGCACCTGCGTAATCGGCAGCCCGTACTCCTCCTCGCCCAGCGAGAAGACCACCAGCTGCTGGGCAGCCTGGGTGACGACAGTCGTCATGGACGCTTAATCGACAGAAACAGCGCAAACATTAATGTCAAGGCAGCCGACTGCCGGGAGACCTCAACAGGCTGCCCGCGGGGCGCCGTTGGGCCGGCTCGCGTCCCCACTCGCGCTTAACGCGACACACCCGGCGGCGAGCTGACTCGCCGCCGGGTGTGTCGAACAGACCGCCCCTATGTGTGTCTCCGCTACGCGGCGACCAGCGTGAACTGGGATACGAGGTGCTGGAGCTCCTCGGCGGTGGTGGCCAGTCCCTGGGCGGAGCCGGCGATCTCCTGGGCGGACGCGCTCGTCTCCTCGGTGGATGCCGAAACCTCCTGGGTCGATGCGGAGGTCTGCTCGGCTACGGACGCGACCTCTGCCGTCGCGCTCACCACCTGGGCGATCCGCTCGGCCATTTCGTCGACCTGCGTACCGATCGTCTCGAACGCCTCCCGCGCCTGGTCGACGACGGTGACGCCGTCCTCTGTGCGCTTGGCGCCCTCTTCCACGACAGAGACCGTTTTCTGGGTCTCGGACTGGATCTCCTCGATCAGCTGCGCGATCTGCGTCGCGGCATCCTGCGAGCCTTCTGCCAGCCGCCGCACCTCTTCGGCGACAACGGCAAAGCCCCGGCCCTGCTCACCCGCGCGCGCGGCCTCGATGGCCGCGTTGAGCGCGAGCAGGTTCGTCTGCGAGGCGATCCCGGTGATCGTCTGCACGATCCCGCCGATCTGCTCGGATTTCGCGGCCAGGCCACGTGTCGCCTCGGTCACGGAGTCGGTCGACTCACGGACGCCTTCCATCGCCTGCGATGCCTGGCGCGCGGCCGTCACTCCCTGCTCGGCGACCTCACGCGATTCGTTCGCCCGCGACGCCGTCTCCTCGGCTGAGGACCGTGCTTCCTCGACCATCTTCACCTGGCGCTCGGCGCCGGCGGCGACGCCGGACACCGCGTTTGCGATCTCGCTGACGGCGCGGCCGGCCTCCTCCGAGGTGGACGCCATCTGCTGCGAGGCAGCCGACACGGTGGTCGAGCTCTCCTGCACGCGGCCGATCAGGGTGGCGATGCCCTTGCGCGACTCGTTGTAGAGCCCCAGCCCACCCTGAGCCTTTGCGAGCATGTTGTTGAACGTCTCCCCGAGCGACCCGAGACTCTCGCCGGGCTTGCTCTCGAGAAACGCCGTCACCGGCTGAACGTCAACGGTCAGGTTGCCGGCGACCATCGCCTCCAGGCCCTTTCCGAGGCTCGTCAGACAGTTGCTGTCCAGGCTCACAAGGCGTTCGTCGAGGTCGGCCAGCGTCGAGTGATCGCCAAGCTTGGTACGCAGGTCCTCACGGACGACGTTGTAGAGCTCCAGGCCACGCTGCGCCTTCGCCAGCATCCGATTGAAGATCTCGCCGAGAGCATCAATGTCGGGGTCACCAGTCAGCGGCAGTTCGGTCGTGGCCGGCTGCACATCGATGGTCAGGTCTCCGGTCGTCATTGCCTCGAGGCCGGCGACCAGACTCGTGAGGCAGTGCTGCTCGAGACTTTCGAGCCGCTGCTTGATGGGGTCTAGTTGATCGACATCGACTTTCCTGGCTGCATTGCCATTGTTGGACATTACTGTTACCTCGCGCTCGATGGATGATATGAATGCCGACGGTCTGAAACTGATCCATTCCAGCGTGTCGGTACAGCTGCCGGGCCTGGGACTGATCCCGGTCTGTTGACATTTATCTCAGTACTTGTCTGCAATTCCCTATCGGTGATTCCCAGCCAGATCTTGAGCAAATCACCGATCTGCAATGCTCAGGCCGCTACGCGCTGGCCCGCGAGGTCGATTCCCGAGAACAGGCCCTCTGGGTTCAGCAGGATGATCAGCCTGTCCTCGATGTTGGCGATCGTGTCGATGAGATCGGTACCCGCGCCCGGGACGGCCTCCAGCTGACTGCCGTCGACGGTGCGCACCTCCTCGACTTCGTCGACGATCACGCCGGCGGTACCCGCCTCGGTCTCGACGATCACGATCTTTGCTTCGGTGGCAAGCTCGGAGGTTTGACCGAGTCGACTGCCGAGATCGCAAACGGGCACGATCTTGCCGCGCAAGCTGATCACGCCGCGAATCCAAGCCGTCTCTGAGGCGACTGCCCGCGGCTCGGTATAGCGGATGATCTCCTGCACCTGAGTAATTGGCAGCGCATACTCCTCCTCGCCGAGCGAGAAGACCACAAGCTGCTGATCAATGTGTGGGACCGTGGTCGCCATTGCTTCTCCGATCATCTATCTGGATAGTAAAAAACCATTGCCGGCTCTATCGGCAGCGGCTCTGAAGAACATGAGATGCGACACCGTGCGGACGCGCCTGCAGCGTTGGACGCGCCCCCCGACGCCGTTGCTGCGCTATGCACCGACGTGCTGTAGCCCACCCGTCCACGGGCTTGCGCCGCTGCTCACGTGCACGTGCGGCCCGGCCGACGCTGTGGCGAGAGTTTGCAAACGAGTAATCGGCAGGAGCGAGAAATATGTCAATGCCCCAGATCCAACGCACCTACACGCGCCGCGTTCCGTCCGCTACAGCGCTGCTGGGCGCAGCCCTGCTGGCGTTGGCAACGGGCGCGCCCGCGTCCGCGTCGCTGTCTCGCTCGGCGTTCCGGGCACAGCAGCTGTGCAGCCTGCCCCAGCCGGGCTCGGCCGGCTGCCTGGGAATCAGGCTCGTCTCAACGTCGCTGACCGGAGCGGATCTCAAGGCCAACGCCATCAGGCAGGCCACGGAAGCCGCCCACGGCGCGAGCCCCGCGGTGACCAACAAAACGCCGATCTCCGGCGGCCTCACACCTACGCAGCTGCACGCCGCCTACTCGCTGCCTGCGACGACGTTCCCCTCATCCCAGCAGACGGTCGCGGTCGTCGACGCTTACAACGATCCGACCGCTGAAGCCGATCTCGCCGTGTACGACAAAGAATTCGGTCTGCCGGCGTGCACTGCGGCGAACGGCTGCTTCCGCAAGCTCAACCAGGAAGGCAAGGCGAGCCCGCTGCCGGCCACCGACGGCGACTGGGCGACCGAGATCTCGCTCGACGTGCAGATGGTGCACTCGATCTGCCAGAGCTGCCATCTACTGCTGGTGGAGGCCGACAACTCCTCCTTCGCCGCGCTCGGCGCCGCGGTCGACACTGCGGTGAAAGCCGGCGCGACCGAGGTCAGCAACTCCTACGGTGGCGCCGAGGAAGCGGGCACGTCGGGCGACAACGCCCCCTACGACCACCCCGGCGTCGTGATCACGGCGTCCGCGGGTGACTGCGGCTACTTCAACGAGGCTTGTCACGGCACGGAAGCCGCCAACTTCCCGGCCAGCTCCCCGGACGTCGTCGCCGTCGGCGGCACGTCGCTGAACAAATCCGGTGAAAGCTGGAGCAGCACGGTGTGGGAAGGCAGCGGCAGCGGCTGCAGCATCGCCTTCACGGCGCAGCTGTGGCAGAGCGAAGTCGCGAACTTCTCGGCCACGGCGTGTGGCACGAGCCGTTCGGTCAGCGACATCTCGGCGGACGCCAACCCGTACACCGGCGTCGACGTCTACGACAGCACGCCCTCCGGCGGCGACCCCACCGGCTGGGGCGTGTGGGGCGGAACCTCGCTGGCCTCACCGGTGATCGCCGCCGAGTTCGGCCTGGCGGGCGGCTCGCAGGGCGTCCAGTTCCCCGCCGAGACGCTCTACTCGCACTTCGGCGAAAGCGATGACCTGTATGACGTCGTGTCCGGCAGCAACGGCTCGTGCACCGGCGCCACCGCCTGCCAGGCGGCCGTTGGCTACGACGGCCCGACGGGCGTCGGCAGCCCGGTCGGGCTGGGCGCGTACGCGCTCGCTGCAGCCCCGGCCAACAGCGCGCATCCGAGCGTGTCGGGCACTGCCGAGACAGGCCAGACGCTGACGCTGAGCCACGGCGAATGGAACAACAAACCGACCGCCTACAGCGACCGCTGGCTGCTGTGCAACACCTCTGGCGCGAGCTGCACGGCGATCAGCGGCGCGAGCAGCTCGACCTACGTGCTGCCCGCAGCGGACGTCGGCTCGACGATCCGCGTGCAGGAGATCGCGAGCAACGCCTCCGGCAACGGCGCGCCGGTCGACTCGAGCGCGACCGCGACCGTCATCTCCAACGCGCCGGCGGTCACGGGCTTCACTCCGACCAGCGCCGTCACCGGCAGCACCGTGACGATCACCGGCACGGCCTTCGCCGGCGCGACCAAGGTGACCTTTGACAGCGTCAAAGCGACCTACACGGTGAAGTCCTCCATGGAAATCGAAGCGACGGTGCCCGATGGGGTGCATGCCGGCGTGATCGCCGTCACCACCAAAGTCGGCAGCGGCACGAGCGAGACCTCGTTCACGCCGTCGCTGTCGGTGTACTCGTTCTCGCCGACGAAGGCAGCGCCGGGGGCGAGCGTGACGATCAGCGGCGTCGGCTTCGGTGCCGGCTCGAAAGTCAGCTTCGGCGAAGTCGCCGCGACGAGCGTGACGTACGTCTCGGCATCGAAAACGCTGAAGGTGACCGTGCCCGCCGGCGCGAGCACCGGGCCGATCACGGTGACCAACAGCTCGGCGCCGGCCGGCTCGGCCACGAGCGCGACGAGCTTCACGGTCAGCTGAGCGGGACGGGCGGCGCGGCGCGCGCTGTCTGCGCCCGCGCCCACCGGCGGCGGGCCGGCTACGCGCTGCGATCCAGACGCGGGCGGCGGCGCAGCTGCCCGGCGTAGCCGTCCGCCGTTCGCCTGGTGCGCGTGGCGGTCGCGAGTTCCGTCAGCAGATTCTCGCGCAGGCGGCTCAGCTCGATGCGGGTGCGCTCGTGGATCAGGCGTGCGCGCCCGAGCAGCTCGGCTGCGGCGGCGGGCGGCTGCGCGGGCAGCCCGGCAATCAGCTCGTCCCAGCGCGCGCCAAGCGCTGCGAGGCGGTCGATCTGGCCGCTGCCCGCAAGCTCCAGTTCGAGCTCGGCGTGCGCGCGGATCGCTTCGTACGGGAGCAGCGCGTCCTCGACGCCGCCGTCGAGCGCCGGCCCGCTCACCTCTGCCCGACCTCCGCGCCGCGCTCCACCTCGGCGACGACCTGGCTCCACGCCTCGCGCAGCTCGCCCAGCAGCTCGCTCACGGCTTCGATCTTGCTCGGGTCCTGCCTGATGCGAGCCGCGTGGAGGTCCCTGAGGCAGAAGAGGTAGATCGAATGCAGGTGCTGTGCGATGTCGCCCTGCTCGAAGTCGAGCGTGGCGTCGAGGTGGCTGATGATCCGTTCGCCGTGGCGCAGGGTCGTATGGGCGCGCTCGACCTCGCCGTCGCGCATCGCGATCGCGGCCTGGCGCAGGAAGCGGCGGGCGCCGTCATAGAGCAGTACGACAAGCTGCCCGGGCGTCGCCGCCAGCACCGTGCCCCTGCGGTAGGCAGCGTGGGATGCGGTGACGTTGGTCATCTCACTTCCCTAATCGACCCGAAGCGCAGAACGTTGAGCGCTGACGCGCAACTACGTGCCCGACTTGCTCAGCGATTCCTCTTGCTGAGTCAGCCAGTCGCCCTGTGCGGTGTTCTTCGAGATCACGGTTTCGAGCTCGGCATAAGTGGCCTGCAGCGCCTTTTCGCGATGCGCGAGCATTTCGTTCATCGTGTTGATCTGGCTCGTCAGCTCGGTGATCTGGGAGCTGTCGCCCGTGGTCCTGCCTTCGATCGTGCCGCCGGGCCCGCCCGCGGCGTTGACGAGGCTCTGCAGGTTCAGCGACCATCCCTGGAGCATCTGCTCAACGCCGGTGGGATTCGCCTTGACCGCTTCCGCGAGCTTGGCCGGTTCGAGCGTGAGCTTGCCTTCGAGCGAGGCCTGCGAGGTCGTCCCTTCGCCGCTCGGCTTACCGGTGCTGATGCCGATGTCAAACGGGCTCGACATGTTGGCTTCGAGGCCCTTGATGGGTTCGTACATGGTCGTGCGCATGCTGTCGAGCAGGCTCGTGAGTTCGACGTCGCCGAACAACACCCCGACCCCGAATTCGCCGCTCGTGGGCTTCACCGGGGGCTTGATCTGCAGCTGCGTCTGAATCGCTTCGACGGTCGAGTTGTAGAGCTTGACGAACGCCTGCACCTGGGCTTCGACCGCGCTCGCGCTGGGTCCGGGAGCCCCGACGTCGATCGTCACGGGACCGTTCGGGGTCAGGCCGCCGAGCGTCAGCGTGACCCCGGCGATCGCGTTGGTGACGGTGTTGGTGGCGGCTGATCCTGCGACGCCGTCGACCTTGAATTCGGCGTTCTTGCCTTCCCTCGCGGTCCCGGTTTCGGTCAGCGCCCCACCTGGATCGGTGACTTTGATGAATTCGGTGCCGGTGTTGCCGGTGGCGCGGTTCGACAGGACCAGGGTTTCGCCTTCGAGCACCGCCGCGTAGACCGTGGCGCTGCTGTCGGAGTTGATCGCGCTCGCCAGCTGTTTGGCGGTCTCGCCGGCGGTGAGCGTGATTTCGTGGCCTTCGATCGTGATCGTTTCATCACTCGTGGGGCTGGTGAATTTGAATGTGCGCTGCGCGGAGTTGGCGAGCTGCGTGACTTCGACCTCATAGCCGCCGACGCCCGCGCCCGAGCCCGCGGCGATCGCGGCGCTCACACGCGCCGGTTCGTTCGAGGTTACCGTCTGCGAGTTTTCGAACAGCGACGGCAGGCTGAATTCAGAGGCCGCGGAGGCGAGCTGCTGCAGGCTGCTCTGAATGCCCTGCAGGTCGCTCTGCTCGGCCTGCAGCTTCTGCTGCTCATCGGTCAGGTGCGTGACGGGCTCGCGTTCGGCGCCCATCAGCGCACCGATGATCTTGCTCGTTTCCAGACCGGACGCGAGGCCGGTGATCGTGATCGGCGCGCCGGTCACCGAGTTGACGCCAAGCCCTGAGGTGGACATCGCTAGTCCAGCGGCTTTCCGGCGACCAGCTCGAGCGCCTCGGCGGTGGAGAGGATCCTCACGGCGATGCCGTCGCGGTCGTGGAGCTCGATCGTCGTGCGCCCGCCGTCCGCGGCGGTGAAGCGCAGCTGGTGTCCACTCTCGCGCAGCTGTTCCTCGATCCTGCCGGCGGCGGCGATCTGATCGAGTAGCTCCGGCGGCGGGCCGCCGCGGCTGGCAACAAGGGCGAGCGTCGTCTCACCGGCGGCCAGCTCGGACGCAAACGTGCCGATGTGCTCGGCGTCGGCGCCCGCTGAGGACGTGACTGTGGCTGAGGACGTGACTGTGGCTGGGCCGGACGGGCCCTCTATAGGAATGATGGGCGAGCTCATATGGCGTTTTCTCCCTGAAAACATTTTGCGCGACCCATTCCGTGGGCCGCCTCGCGCGTGCGCTTACGATCGTCATCGACGCGCTTCGCCGAAACTTTAAAGATCTCCTGCAAGTGCGACGCGCCTTGCGCTAGACGGCCGCGGCCCGCGAAAGCAGGCTCGCCGCGGCCTCGTTGTCGGGATCGCGGGACAGTACGGCCGCCGCAAAATCGCTCGCCTCGCGGGGCATGCCCCGGACGGCGGCGACACGCGCGAGACCGAGCAGCGCCTGTGCGTCCGGCTCCTGCTTGCAAACGGCCATCCACTCTTCGGCCGCCGAGACTGCAAACCCTCGCCGCAGATACATCTCGGCGAGCAACTCGCGGCGCTCGCGCTCCCGCAGAGGCGAGCGCTCGAGCAGACCGAGCAGCGATTCGAAGCCCTGGAAGTCCTGTACCCGCAGCAGCGCTTCGAGTACGACCGACAGCAGCGGAACCGCCTCGGCGGCAAGCGCGATCTTGGTCGTCCCAGAAGTGGCGAGCTGCTGCCAGGCGACGAACAGGTCGAGCTCCTGGTGCGCCATCCCGACCGCGCGGGCTCGCTCGACGGCGCGCGCCGCGCCGGCTGCGTCAGCGCCGGCGATCCGCGCGAACAGCTCCGTCCGGCACGCGATCACCGCAAGTGGATCGTCGTCAGCCAGCGCAGCCGCCTCGCTCGCGGCCTCCGGGTAGCGGCGCTGCGCGAGCAGTGCCTCGGCCAGCGCCACGCGCGCACGGCCGGAATGCGGCTGCTGTGCGAGCACTATCCTGAACTGCGCCTCGCCGGCGCCCGTCGCGCCGCCCTCATACAGGGCGGTGCCCAGCATGAAGCGGGCCGCCGGAACTGGGTTTGGCATGTGCTGCTCGAGCTCGGCGACGACCGCATCGGGCTCGACGCCCTGTGACAGCAGCGCGCTCGCGTAGGGCAGAACCGAGCCGATGAACCGTGGGTGCTCGCGCAGGCAGTGCTCGAGCTGCTCGATCGTCTCCTCGATTTCCCCGCGCGCGCGTCTGAGCTCGGCCAGGTGCAGTCGCGGCAGGTAAGTGCCTGCGCCGACGGTCGCGGTGTAGCCGCGCGGCGCGTCGCCCATCTCGATGCAGCGTTCGCAGCGCTCGATCGCACGGTCCTGCTGCCCGAGCGCGATCGCGGCGAGCGCCTGCTCGAGCACGAGGTCGGTGAAGTCGGGAAAGCGCTGGAGTCCCTCCTCGGCACGCGCGAGCGCGGCGCGCGGGCGCTCGCACACGCGCAGGGCCTTGACGAGGCGGCTCAGCAGCGCCGGCGCGAACTTGTGGCTGTCGCGGTCGGTGGAAGTCTCGAGCAGCTCCCACGAGCGTTCGAACTCGGGGAGCGCGACCGCGCGTTCGCCAGCGGCTGCGTACTCGCAGCCGAGGTTGTAGTGCAGGAACGCGCTCGGCGGGCCTTCGGTCTGCTGCAGGTGCAGCAGCTCGATGTTGCGGCGTGACTTCTGGCGGGCGTCGCGCACGACGCCCAGATAGCCGTAGTGCTCGACGCGCACGCTCGTGGCCTCGATGCGCTCGGGCAGGTAACCGGGAAGGCGGTGGGCGATCTGCTCGTGCAGGCGTCCCTCGAAGCGGTACTCGGGCCGGTTGCGGAACATGCGCAGCGCGTTGTGCACCACCGCGGTCCCGTCCTCCGGGTCACCGGTGTAGTTGGTCTCCGACAGGTAGAACGCCTCACGCCAGGTGCGCCCCGTCAGCGAGCGCAGCAGCTGTGCGTCCTCGCGCACGAGCACCTCGTCGGCGTCGAGGTACAGCAGCCAGTCTCCGCTCGCTGCATCGAGAGACACGTTGCGCGCCTGCGCGAAAGAGCCTGTCCACGGGTGCTCGATAACGCGCGCTCCGACCGACCGCGCCAGCTCGATCGTCGCATCGGTCGAGCCCGTGTCGACGATCACGATCTCATCGACCGCGCCGGCGACCGCCGCCAGGCAGCGCGGGAGCATCTCCTGCTCGTCGCGCACGATCATGCACAGGCTCAGACGCAGCCCCTCTGCGGGCCGGGCGCGCGCGGCGACCTCCAGGGCCTGGCGCGAGAGCTCGGGCAGCGCCGCGCGCAGCGGCGCGCGGCCGACGGAGCCACGCTGCAGGCGCCGTCGCACGGCAAGCTCGGTGAGGTTGTGCTCCACGTCCTCGAGCTGCGCGTCCAGGCGCTGAGCGGCCATGAACAGCGCTTCAGCGGCGTCCAGACTCCACAGCTCTTGCAAGATGACGCCGGCGTAGTTGAGCAGCCGCGGCTCGCTGGGCTCGCGCTCGAGCACGCCCAGGGCGCCCGCGGCGAGCGCAACGAACAGCGCCGGCTGGCGTGCGGCCGGGGCGCTCCCACTCGCCCGCAGCCCCCGCTCGATCAGGCTGACGCTCACCCAGTAGCGACGGTGAGGGTCCGCGATCGACTCGATCTGCTCGAACAGCTTGCGGTAGCCGTCGAGGTCGTCGACGGCCAGCAGCTGCTGGGCGCGCGACGGCAGATCGGTTGCCGACACGGCGCCGTCGCAAGGGGTTGAGGCTGAAGCGTGGAGCGTCATTTCCTGGCCCGGTCATCGACCGCTGTCGGCGATGTCTGAGCGGATCGCGGCACTGTGCGAGCGGGCGTGCGCCCGCGGGCCCCCACTCGAGCGCACGCGCGCACAGGCCCTCGCGTGCCTGACGTTATGACCGCGGCAGGGAATATCGTCGCGGCCGCGAATCTACTGCCGGTTACAACGTCTCACGATCGACGCTCGGGCGCGAGCAAGGTGCGGTCGCAGGCGAGCCAGACCCCTGTCATATCCCTCGATGTCAAGAGCAGGAGAATGGAAATAATCGGCAAGCGGACAACCCGGACCCCGGCGGCAGAGGTGTTGGCGACCTGGCACGAGTACAGGCGCACGGAAGATCGCGAGCTGCGCGACAGGCTGATCTTCACGTTCATGCCGATGGTCCGCTACATCGTCTACCGCAAGGTGCGCGAGGTCCCCGCGCAATGCGACGTCGACGACTTCCTGTCGTGTGGCCTGGAGGCGCTGATCCGCTCGATCGAGCGCTACGACCCCGACAAGGGGGCGACGCTCGAGCAGTTTGCGTGGACGCGGATACACGGCGCGGTGCTCGACGAGCTGCGCCGCCACGACTGGGCGCCGCGCTCGCTGCGCCGCGACGAGCGTGCGATCAACAACGCCCGCGAGAGCTTCCTCTCGATGCACGAACGCCAGCCCAGCCGCGAGGAGCTTGCGGAGCGCGTCGGCATGACGCCGGTCGAGCTGAGAGATCGTCTCGACCAGGTGGCAATGGCGGAGGTCGGCTCGCTGAACCGGATCGTTCGCTCCGACGAGAGCGCCACAATCGAGCGCATCGACACGCTTGAGAGCTCAGACGAGGACTGTGACCCAATCGCCCAGGCGGAGCGCGGCGAAGCCAAGCAGCGCTTTCGCCGCGCGTTTGCGCGGCTGTCCAAGCAGGAGCGCGAAGTGGCGGTGCTGCTGTATGTGGAGGATTGGACGCTGCGCGACATCGGCGAGCGCCTCGGCGTCTCGGAGAGCCGCATCTCCCAAATCCACACGCAGCTGCGCCGGCGCCTGTATGAACAGCTCTCCGGCGAGCTGCCGCTGTTCACCGCCGTCAGCTGACGCACCGGCTCGGCGGACAGCGTCCCCCGACGACGAGTTCGGTATAGCCATGGTCATACCGAACTCGCAACGTGACCTCAAGAATCACCGCGCGCGGTCGAACACCCGGGCAGAGAATGGATCTCGGCCTCGACATCGCAGCCACGGGAATGGTCGCCGAGCAGGTCCGCCAGGACCAGCTCGCCAACGACCTCGCCAACGCCTCGACCCCCGGCTTCAAGCCTGACGAAACGCCGCAACACAGCTTCGGCGCGGTGCTGATGGCCAACACCACGGGCGGAGCGCCGATCGGCTCGGTCACCGAGGGCGTGGCGCTCGGCAAGACCTACACGAACATGACGCCGGGCACGATGCAGGAAACGGGCGAACCGCTCGACTTCGCGATCGTGGGCAGCGGCTTCTTCGCCGTGAAGACGGCCCAGGGCATCCGCTACACCCGCGACGGGCAGTTCACGACCTCCGCCAAGGGCGTGCTGACCGACGCCAGCGGTGATCCGGTGCTGAGCGCCAAGGGCGGGCAGATCAAGGTCGGCGCCACCGGCACGGTGCCGGCGAGCGCGGTCGGCGTCTTCGAAGTGCCGGGCGCGGCCAAGCAGGGGGAAACCCTTTACACCGGCAAGGCGGCGGGCAAGCCAACGGGCACGGTGCGGCAGGGATCGCTCGAGGGCTCTGGCGTGGACGCCGCCAAGGTGATGGTCGAAATGATCACCTCGATGCGCAGCTTCCAATCCGGCCAGCAGGCGATTCAGGCGATCGACCAGACGTTGCAGGTCGCCTCCACGCAGGTCGGCTCGCTGAACCCCAACGCGTAGAAGCTCCCGGCGCTCAAGTCCGCCGGCCCCCGGCCGATCACGTTGGACGAAAGCTCCGAGCCCGGCTGGACCGCCATGCGGAAAGCCTGGCTCGCCGACGACCACGATCACAGGATGGGCTGATGCTCGAAGGTCTCTATTCCGCAGCAGCAGGCATGTCAGCACAGCAGGAACAGCTGAACGCGATCAGCAACGATCTCGCGAACCTCTCGACGAGCGGCTACAAGTCGGAGCGCGTCGCCTTCAGCGACCTGCTCTACAACCCCGTCAGCATGGCCGGCACGGTCAGCACCGACGGCGCCGGCGCAAGCGCCAAGGTGATCGGCCGCAGCCAGGCGCAGGGAGCGCTCCAGGAAACGGGCGACCCGCTCGATCTGGCGATCGAGGGCGAAGGCTACTTCGAGGTCACCCGCGCCAACGGACAGAAGGCGCTGACCCGTAACGGCACGTTCGGCGTCGACGCGAGCGGCACGATCGTCAACGCGGAAGGCAACCGCCTGAGTCCACCGATCAAGCTGCCGGCGGGCGTCTCGGCCAGCGAAGTGAGCATCGGGCCCACCGGGACGGTGAGCGCCGGCACGCGCACGCTCGGCCAGATCAAACTCGTGACGGTCACCTCACCCGAACACCTGCTGGCCGACGGCGGTGGGGAGTTCACGGCCACCGCCGCCAGCGGCGCCCCGCATCCGGCCACCGGACTGATCCGTCAGGGGGCACTCGAGGCATCGAACGTGAACATGGGCAGCGAGATGGCGCTGATGGTGAGCACGCAACGCGCTTACCAGATGAACAGCACTGCGATCCAGGACGAGAGCCAGATGATGTCGATCGCAAACCAGCTGCGCGCCACATGACGAGCCTTCCGATCCCCAGCTCGTCCGACACCGTCGCGGCCGGACTCCCCGCGATCAACCAGGCGCTCGAGCCGGAGTGGGTGCGCCGCGGCTCAGCCTCCACGCAGAAGGCGTATGAGACCGCGCTGTCCTTCGAACAGACGCTCGTCGAACAGCTCTCGCAGTCGCTGGCGAGCACGAGTGGCCTCGGCGGAGGCTCCTCACAGGAAGGCGAATCCGGCTCCGAAGAAGGCGGCTCCGCGGGCGACTCGCAGCTCTCCTCGATGCTGCCGCAGTCGCTGACCGCCGGCATCATGAACGCCGGCGGCCTGGGGATGGCGGCGCAGATGACGCGTGAGCTCGCGGGTGCCACGAGCGCGACGCAAACACACGCGAGCACCGGGGGTGCGAGCGCGTGAGCCCGACCGCGCTGATCCCGTACGCCGGCACGCAGCAGGATCATGCGCTGGCTGCCGACGTGCTGGCGCATCTGGGCGCTCAGATCGCCTCGGCGCGAAGCCTGCTGGAGGTCGTGCTCGAGCAGGGAGCGGCGATCCGCGCGCGCGACGTGCACACGGTCGTGCGCCTGGCGGGGATCCTGCGCGGCGAGATGGGCCGCAGGCAGCTGCTCGAGGAGGAGCGCTCGCGGCTGCTGTCACGCAGCGGCGAACGACTCGGCGTCCCCGCCCAGGCGGTCACGCTGGCGCTGCTGTGCACGCTGATGGACACGGTCGCCGCGGAGCGCGCGAGCGCACGCAGCGCCGAGCTCAAAGGACTGCTGCACGAGCTCCAGCGCGAGCACTCGTGCAACCGCGCGCTGATGCAGATCGAGCTCGGCTTCCTCGACCACTTGATGGGCATGCTCTCGCTCGACGGGGTCGACGGCTACGACACGCATGGCTCCTCCACGGCCATCACGCGGCCACGCCCCCACGGCGCCCTGCACGTACTCGACCTGCACGCCTAGCGCCATGTCGATCCCCACATTGCAAGGACTGCAGACCGCGCTCAGCGGCCTGGTCGCCGAGCAGGCGGCGCTGGATACCGCAGGCAACAACATCGCCAACGCGAACACCGAAGGCTACTCGCGCGAGACCGCGCTGCTGGAACCCAACCCGCCGATCCCGATCCCGTCGATCTCGGCGCAGACGGGCATGGGCGCACAGCTCGGCGCCGGCGTCACCGTCGAGACCATCTCGCGGATCCGCAATACGTATCTCGATGCCCAATATCGCACGCAGAACAGCGCGCTGAGCGCCGCCACGGCACAGTCGGAAGTGCTCGAACAGGCGCAGAGCGCATTCAACGAACCGTCCAGCGCTGGAATCGCGAGCCAGCTGTCGAACTTCTGGAACGCCTGGAACGACCTCGCCAACTCCCCCACCAGCGAAGCGGCCAAAGAGGCGGTCGCAGCGACGGGCGAACAGCTGGCCAAGACGTTCAACGAGCTCAGCTCACAGCTGTCGACGATCTCCAGCCAGACGGCCGAACAGTACAACTCGCTCGTCGGGCCGCAGGGAGAAGTCGAAACCTACGCCAAGCAGATCGCGCAGCTCAACGGCCAGATCAAGCTCTCCGAAGAAGCCAACCAGCCGCCCAACGAGATGCTCGACCGGCGCGATGAGCTGCTCGACAAGCTCTCGGCGCTGGCGAACATCACGGTCACCGAACAGCCGAACCACATGGACACGGTGACCTTCGGCGAAGCCGCGAAACCGCTGGTCGAAGGGACGACCGTCAACTGGCCGCAGGAACTCACCGAATCCTCCGGCGGACGCCTCGGCGCGCTGCTCGCGCTGAACGGCCCCAAAGGCGCGCTCACCGGCCTGCAGGAAGGCCTCAACGGGGTCGCCAGCACGCTGGCCGCGACGGTCAACCAACCCCTCGCCAAACAGTTCTTCTCCGGAGAAACCGCGGCGACCCTCGCCGTCGCGGTGAAGTCCCCCGAAGTCCAGGCCTCGGGGACCGCGTCGCCGGGCGGCAACGAAGTGGCGAAGGCGGAGGCGGCACTGCGCGGCGGCGCGGCTGAACAGTCCTACGCGGCGCTCGTCGAGAAAGTCGGCAGCGACGTACGCACGGCGAACGACAACGCAACCAACCTGCAGACGACGGTCTCGGCGATCAACGACCAGCGCGAGAGCGTCTCCGGCGTCTCCCTGGATGAAGAAATGACCAATCTGATCACCTACCAGCGCGGCTACCAGGCATCGGCGCGCACGCTGACCGCGATGAGCGAAATGCTCGAAACGCTGATCGAGCACACCGGCGTGGTGGGGCTGTAGCCATGAGCGAGCGCATCACCCCCGCGATGGTCACCAGCACCACGCTGAACGACCTCAACGCAACTCTGACGGCGATGCAGCGGAGCACCGACGAACTGTCCTCTGGCAAGACGATCTCCGAACCGTCGAACAACCCCTATGGCGTAAGTCAGGTGATCGACCTGCAGAGCCAGCTCGAAGGGTTGAGCGCCTACGAAGGCGATGCGCAGGACGGGATCTCGTGGGAGAACACCGCCAGCAACGCGATGCAGAGCATGAGCCAGGTCGCCCAGCGCGTGCGCGAACTGCTCGTGCAGGGCGCCAATGGCACCTACAACCAGAACGACCTCAACACGATGGCGCTGCAGGTCGAACAGCTAACCGAAGGCGTCAAGCAGGACGCCAACACGCAGTATGCGGGCCAATACATCTTCTCGGGCACGGCGACCACGACCCCGCCGTACGAACAGGGCGCAAACGACGAATACAAAGGCAACGAAGAAACCGTCAGCCGCTCGGTCGGACCGGGGTCGTCGGTGACGATCTCGACCAACATCTCCCAGCTGCTGGGTAACGGCGAAGGCTCCGGAGACGGCAAGCTGCTCGACACGCTGCGCACGGTCGCCAAGGACCTGCGCGGTGGCACGGTCGAAGACCGCGAAGCGCTCGGCACCACCGACCTGCAGAAGATCGACGGGAACATCGAAACGCTGACTGAGCTGCAGGCCACGGCGGGAAGCGCGACCGATCAGCTGCAGACGGCGATCACCCGCAACGAAGACCTGCAGACGTCGATCAGCGGGGCGCTGTCGAACATCGACTCGACGAACATCGCCACCGTCTCGATCGCCTATGCCAACGAGCAGGCCGCCTACTCGGCGGCGCTGCGCGCCGGCGCAACCATCGTGCAGGAATCGCTGCTCAACTTCCTCTCGTAGCCGAACGCCAAGGAGACCCGCATCATGTCCGTGACATTCCAGAGCATCCGCTTCGGCGCCGTCGAGATCCAGGAGCAGGACGTGATCGAGTTCCCGTTCGGCCTGATCGGCCTCGGCGGTCTTCGCTACACGCTGCTCGACCGCAACCCGGGGACCGGCTTCCTGTGGCTGCACGCAGTCGACGAGCCGGCACTCGCGCTGCCCGTCATCAGTCCGCACCAGTTCTTCTCGACGTTCTCGCTCGAGATCGCGCCCGAGGATCGCGAGCGCACGGGCCTCGAGGACGCCGCCGGGGCGCAGCTGTACGTGACGGTGCGCGCGACGCCGAACCCGCTGGACATCACGGCGAACCTGCGCGCGCCGCTGGTGATCCGCGAGGGCCGCGGCTACCAGGTGCTCAACATGGACGAGGACGCGTCGCTGCAGGCGCCGCTGTTCACGCCGCCCGTAGAGCAGCGAATTGCTTCATAATCAGCCTCGATGCTGATCCTGACGCGTCGTCCCGGAGAGCGCGTCGTCATCGGCGACGAGATCTTGGTGACCGTGATGGGCGTCAGCGGCCACACGGTCAGGCTCGGGATCGCCGCACCAGAGGGAGTCCCGATCTACCGGGAGGAGATCTGGCTCGCGGTCAAGGAGGAGAACCGCGCCGCCGCGGAAGCGAGCGCCGACGCGCTGCCCGCGACGCCTCCCGAGGGCGCGGGCGCGGCGCAGCCGGCGCACACGCCGGCCGGGGAGCCAACGCAGACACCGGACGACGAGCAGCCAGCGGAGCCGTGAGCCGTGCTTGATCTCGCGCGCGCCGCGGTATAGGCTCTGCTCGGTCCGGGGGCCAACCCTGGGCCGGGCAGTGCGCCTCGTCGGCGAGGCGGATCGGGCTCACGGCACAGACGCCCGCCCACGGACCCGAACACCTCCCCCGCGGATCGCCCGCTGCCGTTCCAACGAGGGAGGAGATTTCGAGCATGCCATCCATGCGAAGCCGTTCCAAGCGCGCCCTGGTGCGATCGCGCCACGTGACTGCGGTAGCGCTCGTCGCTGTGGGCCTTTGCGCCACGGCCGCCAGCGCCCTCGCGGCGAACGTGAACATCGTCCGCCAGGCGGGAGCACCGAGCGGGAAGATCCCCGCCAACACTCACTACTTCAAGCACATTCAGGAAGCCGTCAACGCTTCGAAAGCCGGCGACTACGTACTGATCGAACCAGGCGTATATGACGAAACGGTCAAGGTGACGAGCGCCCAGTCCGGGATCTGGATCAGGGGCATGAACCGCAACACGGTGATCGTCGACGGCCAGCACAAAGCGGGCAACGGCATCGAAATCTATGAGGCGAACGACGTCTGGGTGGAAAACCTCACCGTGCGCAACTTCGACCAGAGCGAAACGTGCGGCGACGAATCGTGCGGCAACGAGATCTGGTGGAATGGCGGCTCGGAGTCCGGAAAAATCGGCGCGCACGGCTGGTACGGCGCGTATCTGACCGCGTATGACACCGGGCTGCTCGGCGGCTACGGCATCTTCACCAACAACGAGGTCGAAGGCTCCTGGGAAAACATCTACGCCTCCGGGTTCAACGACTCGGGCATGTACCTGGGCGCGTGCCAGGAATGCAAGGCGCGCATCGCCGGAGCGACGATGGAAGACAACGCGCTGGGCTATTCGGGCTCCAACGCCGGCGGCAGGCTGTTGATCGAAGACTCGCTGTTCCGGCGCAACTCCTCCGGCATCGTGCCGAACTCGGAAAACCCGGGCGATGGCCCGCCGCCACAGGACGGCGAATGCAACCGGCCGAACATCGAAGACCCGAACCCGACGCCGATCATCACCACGACGGAGATCCCCCGCTGCACGATCATCCGCAACAACGTGATCGTCGAAAACAACAACCTGTCGGTGCCGGCCGTCGGCAACCCCGCCGGCACCTGGGGCACTGGCGTCGTGCTGCCGGGCGACTATGCCGATCTGATCGAAAAGAACATCATCGCCGGCAACGCGACCAACGGCGTGGTCGGCCTGGAATACCCCAACCCGTTCCCGCCGGTGGCGGACACGATCTTCTTCGGACTCGAGGGGAACCGCATCAGCGACAACATATTCGTCGACAATGGCCACGACCCCACCTACAAAGGCAACCAGTTCGCCGGCGATCTGATGCTCACGGGCGGCTACGGCGAGCTCCTGGGTGGACCGGAACCACACGCGGAAAACAACTGTGCCAGCGGCAACGTGTTCACCGACGCCACCTTCCCGACGAAGATCGAGGGAACCTGGGGCTGCCAGAACAAGACGACCCCGAGCCCGGGCTTCGGCGGCTTCGGCCCCGAGAGCCTGCCCGAAGCGATCGAATATCTCCTGCAGGTCAGGGAGGAATCCGAAACGAGGACGCCGGTCGGCCAGCCGGCCCCGCCACCGCAGCCGACGATGCCGCACCCGTGCGAAGGGGTGCCCAGGAACCCGCTGTGCCCGTGAGGCTCTGACGCGCGCTCAGGCGAGCTGACGTGGCTCGCGTCCCTCCGCGCCGCCGAGTCGACGGCGCGGAGGGCGTGAGCCGATCACGAGCGAAGCGGCCGCCCGTGGCTCGTCACCGGCAGATTGGGTCTCTCGGCACGCCTGCGCATGGGTTGGGCATGGTCGGCTGTGCCGGCGGCGCCTGCTGCGGAACCGGCGGGTGTTCGGCCTTGATGATGGCGGCTTCTTCGATCAGCCCAATCAGGTAGCCAACCCCAGCCGCGCCACCGCCGGGATTCGGGGTGGTCGCATGCTTGCATCCCCATGTCCGCTCGATGTTCGCTGGGTACGTGGCGTCGCTGAAGTGGTTCGCGGAGAGACAGTTGTCGACGGACGCCGCAGGCGGGTAGGTGAACCCGAAGTTTTCATCGAGAAATTCACCGGCGCCGCTGAGCATCGTGACATCACCCGCAAATGTGCCGCCGTTGGAACCGTTGTCGCTGAACGTGTTGCCGCTGATGCGGTTGCCGGCGAACTGGAAGTCGATCGTCCCGCAGCCTTCCGGGTTTTCGCAGAACGGCGGCAGTGGGAACGGGTTCGGGTACTCGAAGCCGAGCACACCGACGTTGGGGTTGCCCGAGATCGTATTGTCCTTCACTAGGTCCGCATAGTCGCCGGGGAGCTCGACGCCAACCCCCCAGGGCGCGACTTCGGTGGATCCGTTGGTCGGGACAGTGAGGTTGTTGTTTTCAACGAAGCTGTCGTGGCGGAGGATCGTGCACCGCGGGATGTCTGTCGAGGTGATCGTCGGCGTCGAAGTGCTCGGCGTTTCAGGCCTGTTGCATTCGCCGTCCTGCGGAGGTGGCGGGTCGCCCGGGTTTTCCGAGTTGGTCGCGAATCCGACAGAGTTGTGCGCGAACGTCGATTTTTCGATGATCAGCCTGCCGCCGGCGTTCGAGCCCGAGTACCCCAGCGCGTTGTCTTCCATCACGGCATTCCTGACAATGCCGTCGCATTCCTGGCAGGCGCCGATGTAGAAGCCCGAGTCCGCGAAGCCAGAAGCGTAGATGTGGTTGAATTCGCCTTCCGTCTCGCTGTTGGAGAAGATGCCGTAGCCGCCATTGTAACTAGTGTCGTAGGCGGTCAGGTAGCTGCCGTACCAGCCGTGAGCGCCGATCGGTTTGCCACCCCCTCGACCGTCCCACCAGATGTCGTTACCGCACTCTTCGTCTGGGCACCCTTCCCCGAATTCGAAGTTGCGCACGGTCAGGTTTTCGACCCAGACGTTGTTCGCCCGGATGATGTCGATGCCGTTACCCACTTTGTTCTGGCCGTCGATGATCACCGTGTTGCGGTTCATTCCCCTGATGTAGATGCCCGATTGGGCGCTGGTGACCGTCACTTCTTCGTCATAGGTGCCGGGTTCGATCAGGACAAAGTCGCCTTCGGTAGATGCATTCACCGCTTCTTGAATCTTGCTGAAGTAGTGGGTGTTAGCCGGAACTTTGCTCGGCGGTGTGCCCTGGCTCACGATGTTGACCTGCGCGGGCGAATGCGCGGAAGCGCCGGCCGCCATTGCGAGTGAGGCGAGAAGCGCAAGGACGATCGCGGCCGTTACCGAGCGCCGGCGAGTCGCTTGCGCGAGCGATGGACGAAGTTTGGATGACATCCTGTCTCCTTTTGTTGATCTGCGAACTTGCGACGAGGCCATGCCCCCGGCGACAACGTCGAAGCAACCCATCCTCAAAGGTCTGGTGCTACGAGTCCCCTCCAAGATGGCACTATACACATCGGGTGCCCTCCGCGTCATCGGGCCAGCCCGGCTCGAGGGGCACGTGACCTAGGCGAGCTCGAGCAGCGGGAAGGCCCTGTTGCGACGAGGCGGGACGAGGAAGTTCTGCCTGCGAGTCGCGGTGATGAAGCGCTCAAGCCCGAGGTTGGCCTGCGGCACCGAGAAGCGCTGCGCGAGGTCGAGCGAAGCCTGGCTGCGCCGCATCGTCGCGAACTGTTCGGCCGTCGGGACGAAGATGCTGAAGTGGAGCTTGGGCTGCGCCGAGCCGTCCGGCACGTCGAGCGTGTCGTAGCCGGGCCCGTCGGCGCGGATGTGCAGCGGTACGCCGCTGAACGTACGGCTCGTGCGCTGCAGCGCGGTCGTGTGGCCTATGTGGGGCTGTCCGTCGAAGGTGCCCGAGCCGCGGGCTTCGCGTTCCGCCGCCGTCGTGCCGAGGTATTCGTTGCGTACGAACGCCGGGCCGCCACCATCGGTGAACTGGTCGGCGTTGCCCGTGTTGGGCGGCGGGGCGGAGCTGAACATCTCGGCCACCCGCCGCTCGTAGGTTTCGCCGGGCCTGGCGTAGAACTGCTCGAGGTCCTGGATCAGGTGCGATAGGTGCACCACGGAGCCGTCGTCGAAGTAGTCGCCGGGCAGCGCGGTCGTGAGCCTCACGACGCCCTTGCCGGCGAACGTCACGATCGGCGGCGGCCCGCTGCTGCCGACCTGCTGGTCGACGAATCCCATCCACATGTTGGATTCCGGGTTCAAGGCTTCCACGTAGGGAAGTTCGTGTTCCTCGGCGATCAGGCGCGGGAGGCCGCGCTGGTTGAACATCAGGCGCCGCGAGGTGGCGGTGAACAGGCCGGCGAGCTGTGACGGGCCCGTCGCGACGCCCGCGAGCTGTTCGGTTTCGCCGGACAGCCAGGCGAGGATTTCGTCTATCACCGTGAGCGAGTCGCTGCGCAGCGTGAGCAGCACATCGTTGGACTCGATCGCGACAGGCACCTGGAAGCGCTCCTTGGTCACGCCGGGGTTGGCAGGCGAGACGTCCGTCGGTCCGGGGACGGCCTCTTCGAGCGCGAAGCGCGAGGGTTCGCTCAGCAGCCGCGGCATGTGCGAGGCGACGAGCTCTCCGCTCATTCCTCCGGGCAGCTGTTCGAAGTAGGGGATTCCGTAGGCGATCGTGGTGAACACGCCGCTCGGCGCGAACGGGTAGATGGCCTCGACCCTCGCGAGCGCCGTCGCGAGCGCGCTGCGGTCAGCGAGCGTCGGCGCGCGGCTCAGCGTGAACGTGGCGAACGTCGTGTAGACGGGTGCGAAGCGGACCTTCACGCGGTCGACCTTGAAGGCCGGTGCGAGGTGCTTTTCGATGTCGAACTGAATTTCCGGCAGTCGCCGCGACCCCGTCGCGGCCGCGCGCTCCGGCGAGAGTCCGAGCACCTCCAGCGCCCCGAGCGTGCTCGCGCCGACGCCGAGCGTCACCGCACGCTGCAGCAGCGTGCGCCGCGTCATGCCCGGCCGGTCGATCCCTCCGTGAATCCCGCTCATCTCCCCGTTCAGGGCTGAATCATACCGGATGCTACGAGCTCACGGAAGCGCTCGCCGCGCTGCTCGAAGTCGCGGTAGCTGTCGTAGCTTGGGGCGGCCGGCGAGAGCAGCACCACCGAGCCTCTGGGGGCGAGGCTTCGCGCGAGCTCGACCGCGGTAGCAAGGTCCGGCGCCTCGATCGCGCGGGATTCAGCAACGCCCGCAGCGCGCGCGGCCGCGATCAGGCGCGAGCCGGTCGAGGGCACGCCGATGACGCTCGCGCTCGTCTCGGCGAGGACGCGGCCGAGCTGCGCGTAGTCCTGGCCCCTGTCCTGACCGCCGCCGATCAGGATCAGCTGGCGGTCGGGAAAGCTCGCGAGCGCTGCCAGCGCCGACTCGGGCGTCGTCGAGATGCTGTCGTCGATCCACAGCACGCCATCGCGCTCGGTGACAGTCTCGAGCCGGTGCGCCAGCGGCTGAAAGCCGCTCAACGAGTCGGGCAGCGGCGGCGCGATGCCGAGCGCTTCGAGCGCCGCGAGCGCACCGCACAGGTTGAGCGCGTTGTGCTCGCCGCGCAGCGGCAGCTCGGCGCTGCTCGCGCGCAGCTCGCCGCCCAGCGCGATCCCCTCGGCGACGACGTCCCAGCCTTCGGGCACGCCGTAGCGGACGGTCTCGACGCCGGCGCGGGCGCCTGCGGGCAGCTGTTCGCGCAGTCGCGCGTCGCGGCAATTGATCACCGCGGTGCGCACCCCGGGCAGGCCGAGCAGGCGCAGCTTGTCCGCACGGTAGGCGTCCTCGGAGCCGTGCCAGTCGGTGTGCTCACGGAACAGGCTCGTCACGAGCGCCACCTCTGGCCCAGTGTCCAGGTCTGCGGTGTGGTAGCTGGAGAGCTCGAGCACCGTCACCTCCGCCGGCTCGCTGTCGAGCAGATCCAGCGCCGGCACGCCGATGTTGCCCGCCAGCCGCGCCGTGCGTCCGGCCGCGCGCGCGAGATGACGGGCGAGCGCAGCGGTGGTGCTCTTGCCCTTCGTGCCCGTCACGCCGATCACGCCCCCGCTGCCATGCTCGGCGAGCCACAGGGCGGTCGCGGTCGTTACGGGCGTCCCTGACTCGCGCACCGCGCGCAACTCGGGGCGGTAGATGGACACGCCTGGCGAGCGCACGACCACGTCGCAGCCGCTGAGCGCCGTGATGAGCTCGGCGCTCGCAGCGCCGTCGGCGCTGGCGCCGGCATCGCCGACGGCGGAGCCGGCGACGGTCACGATGCGCGCATGTGGCGCCCTCAGCGTGTCGCGGACGTCCGCCGCGGGGGGCGTGTCGAACGCCGCCACGACGATCCGCGCCGACGGCACCCGGCGCGCGAGCTGCGCGGCGAACGAGCCGATCTCGCGGCCCGCGCCCCACACGCCAACGCTGGCGCCGTCAAGCTCCGAGAACCGCACGGACATCCGCCAGCAGCGCCGCTGGCACGGCGTGCTCGTCGCTGAGCGCGAGCACCGCGTCGGGGTCGCCCTCGTCGGCGGCGAACTGCGGCAGCACCTCCGCCACAAGCCGCCGCACCACGCTGTGATCACGCCAGCGCGAGTCGCGCGCGAGCAGGCGGATCGCGGCGAGGCTCTCCTGCTCCTCGCCGACACACTCGAACGGCTTGTGCCCGCCGGTCGCCGTCAGTAGCGCGAAGCCCTCGAACTGGTCGTCGTCGTCGAGCAGGTCGCGGCCGAAGACCTCGAGCAGATGCGCCGGGTCGCTGAACGGCGCGAGCGCCAGGAACACGAACCGGCACTTGGGGCAGTCACAGCACCAGGACGTGGTGCGCAGCGCCGGATCGAGGCGGAAGATCGCGTTGCAGCTCGTGAACGCGCCGTGGTAGCGCTCCATGCGCGCGAACGCGCGCGCGATCGCGAGCTCGGAGGCGGGGCGCAGAACCGAGAACGAGCGCAACCCGGGAGCGATCTCGGCGAGCGCAGCGCTCAGCAGCAACTCGGCTCGCAGCCCCTTGCTGAACTGATGGTTGACCTCGACGCCATCCCACACGACGTTGCCGGCCGACGCCGAGCGCTCGTTGGCCATCGCCACCGCGTCGAACCCGTTGAGCGCGGCGGTCAGCAGCGCGACACACGTCACGACCGCGGTGATCGGCACGTGGCCGTTGAACGCGCCCGCGTCGTTCAGCGCGCGCAGTCCAGAGTCCAGCGTGCGCCGCGCCAGCAGATGCGGCAGCCCGCCGACCGCGACGGTGCGCGCGATCGGCGCTGCGTCGCCGATCGAGAACAGCGCGAGCTCGCAGCCCGAGCGCCTGACGATCTCGAGCGCGACCGCCGAGTCCTTGCCGCCGCCGACCGGCACCAGCACGCGGCCAAGCGGCGCATCTGCGGGCCCGGAGCGGTGCGCGCCGGATACGCGCCGGACGTTCTCGGGCGCGGGCTGACGATCACCACCCCCCAGCTGCGAAGACCGCGTAAACCTCGGGCGGGGCAGCCCTTGCAGGCCGTTCGTGTAGGCGAGCTCGGCCAGGCCCTCGGAGTACAGCGCTTCCAGCAGCCTTGCGGCCGCCGGCGGCGGGACACCCGCATCGAACTCGACCGAGCGAGGCAGCGCGGTCTTGAAGTAGCTGACGCCCGCCACCCAGTGAAGCAAGGCCAGCAGCCCGTCAAGGTGCTCGACGTCGGCCGCGCGCAGCTGCCCGTCGCCCGGGATCGGCAGGTCGAGCTGCTCGACGAAGACGATCTCCTCGTCCAGCGCGTAGCGCAGCGTCACGTGCCCATGCGCATCCAGCTCACGTGAGAGGAAGCGGAACGTCTTGAATGCCATCGGGTCGAACAGCGCGGGCGGCTGCTTGGCGTCGGTTGCCACTGCGCTCAGCGTAGTCGAGCGGCCAGCGACGCTGCCGATCCCAGCCCGAGCGTCGCTTCGCGCCCGCGGCAGGGGGCTGGAGACACGGCGCACGAGCCAAATCCCGAGAACGTGCCGAATCTCTGCATGGATCGTTCGCCTTGACCCGAGGACGGCATCATTCTCGCGGAATGCGACGCCGCAGAACCGCGACCAGCCGATCCACGCCGCGATGAGCACCAACGGACACGAGCCCGCCTCGCTGCCGCCAGGCCCATCGCTGCCCAGCATGCTGCAGGCCGTCGGCTGGGCGCTGCGGCCGCTGCCGTTCCTCGAAAGCTCGAGGCGCCGGTACGGCGACACGTTTACGTTGCGCGTCCGTCGCGGCCGCCCGTGGGTGTTCCTGAGCGACCCGGAGGATGTGGGCAAGGTGCTGACGATCACTCCCGAGCTGGTGCGCGCCGGCGCGGCGGAGGCCAACCCGCTGCTGCGTCCGCTGCTGGGATCGCGCTCGGTGATGCTGCTGGACGAGCCCGAACACATGACCCACCGACGGTTCATCCTGCCGTCGTTCCACGGCACGCGGATGCGCGGCTACGGCGAGATGATGGTGCAGGTGGCGCGCGAGCAGATCGCGGGCTGGCCGGTTGGAGAGCCGTTCGCGCTGTGGCCGCGGATGCAGGCGATCAGCAACGAGGTGGTCATGCGCGCGACGTTCGGCAGCACGGATGACCCGCGCATGGAGAACCTGCGCGTGCTGCTGGGCCGCTTGACGAACTGGCTCAACGAACCGCGGCGCCTGACGCTGCTCGCGATCTTCGGCTCGCGCTGGCTGACGCGCAACCCCGGCTTCCAGGAGAGGATCGCGCCCGTCGAAGCAGCCCTGCTGGAGGAGGTCCGCCGCAGGCGCGCATCGCCCGGTGATCCCGAGAACGAGGGCATCCTGTCGATGCTCGAGCAGGCGTACGATCAGCACGGCTCGCCGATGACCGAGCAGGAGCTGCGCGACGAACTGATCACGCTGCTCTCCGACGGCCCCACGGCGACGTCGCTGTCGTGGACGTTCGAGCGACTGCTGCGCCACCCCGAAAAGCTCGAGCGGCTGCGCGAGGAGGTGCTGGCGGGTGACGGAGACGCCTACACCGACGCCGTCGTCAAAGAGACGCTGCGCCTGTGTCCGGCGGTGCCGCTGGTGATGCGCGGCCTGGTCGAGCCGATGCGCCTGGGCGGCCACACGATCCCGGCGGGCACGATCGTCGCACCGGCGATCTACCTGGTGCACCACCGCGAGGACGTCTACCCGCACCCGTTCCGCTTCGAACCGGAGCGCTTCCTGAACGGCGCGCCGGAGAACTACACGTGGATCCCGTTTGGCAGCGGCGTGCGCCGCTGCGTGGCGGCGACGTTCGCGCCGATGGAGATGAAGCTGGTGATGCGCACCGTGCTCGAGCAGGTCGAGCTCACGCCGGCGCCCTCGTCGGCGGGCGCGCAGAAGCCGACTCGCAGCTCGGTCGCGTTCGCCCCGGGAGACCAGGCGCCGGTGGTCGTCAAGCGCCGCCTCGCCGGCGTCAGTCGTTAGCCGTGACAGCGTCCAACAGCTCGGCGAAGCGCTCGCGCGCCTGCGCGCGACGCGTGGGCAGGTGCTCGCTGGGCACGCCGTCGGCGGGCGGCTCGTAGCCGCGCAGCAGGTGGCGCGCGACCGACTGGCGGTGGACCTCGTCGGGGCCGTCGTAGATGCGCGCGGCGCGCGCGAAGCGGTACATCTGCTCGAGCGGCAGGTCGGTGGAGTAGCCGAGCGAGCCGTGTAGCTGTAGCGCGCGGTCGACGACGTCGTGCAGGACCTTGGCGCCGTAGAACTTGATCAGCGCGACGTCGGTGCGTGCGGCGCTGGCGCCCTGCGTGTCCATCACCCACGCCGCGTGCAGCGTCATCAGGCGCGCGGCCTGCATCTCGGCGGCGCTGTCGGCGATCCAGTTCTGGATCGTCTGCTTGTCGGCGAGCAACGAGCCATGCGCGTGGCGGTAGGTGGCGCGCTCGCACATCATGTCGAACGCGCGGCGCGCGACGCCGAGCCACCGCATGCAGTGGTGGATGCGGCCGGGCACGAGCCGGTGCTGGGCGAGCAGGAAGCCCTCGCCCTCGCTGCCGAGCAGGGCACCCGCGGGGACGCGCACGCCCTCGTAGGCGATTTCGGCGTGCCCGCCGTAGGCGCCGAACTGCTCCCACGGGTGCTCCATGGTGGGCACATCGCGCAGGATCTCGACGCCGGGCGTGTCGGCCGGGACGACGAACATCGACGCCCGCTGCGAGGAGCGCGCGTCGGGGTTGGTGACGGCCATCACGATCAGGAAGTCCGCGATCGAGCCGTTGGAGGAGAACCACTTGCGCCCGTCGATCACCCACTCGTCGCCGTCGCGCACGGCGCGCGTGCGCAGCTGCGTGGGGTCCGAGCCGGGCGTGTCGGGCTCGGTCATGCTGAACGCGCTGCGCAGATCGCCCGCCAGCAGCGGATGCAGCCAGCGGTCCTTCTGCTCGGGCGTGCCGGCGAGCGCCAGCAGCTCGGAGTTGCCGGAGTCCGGCGCGGCATTGCCGAACGCGAGCGGCGCGATCGGCGAGCTGCCGAGGATCTCGTGCATCAGGCCCAGGCGCACCTGTCCCATGCCCTGCCCGCCGAGCTCGGGCGGCAGGTGCGTCGCCCACAGGCCGCGCTCCTTGACGCGCTCCTGCAGCGGCGCAACCGCGCGACTGAGGCCGTCGAGCCCGAGCTCGTGCCAGATCGCCTCGAGCGGCCAGATCTCCTCGCGCACGAGCTCGCGCATCCAGTCCAGGTGCTCCTGGAAGTCGGGGTCGGTGGAGAAGTCCCAGGTCATCAGATCGCGTCCTTCCGGTCGAGCTGCGGGCGTGGCGTCAACCCTTAGCCTACGCCTTGCGCGCCCTGTGCTTCGGACACCCCGACACGGCGATCTTGACGCTCTGTTTGAGCACGGCGCCGTTCTGCGCGGTCAGCGCGACCGGCATCGCGAGGCTCCGCCCGCACATGCTGCGATGCGCCTTGGCAGGCAGGTTCGCGGCGAGCAGCGAGTGCGGGCCGGCGTCGAGCAGCAGGTCGAGCTCGGAGATGGGAGCGTCGGGCAGCGAGCGGAACGTGCCCGACACGATCCCGCCTTTGACGCTCGTCTGTCCGACCAGCTCGAGCGTCACGCCTTCGCCGTGCAGCACCAGCGCGAGCTCGGGCGTGGCGGTATTGCCGTGCGAGACGACGTACACGGGCCCGCTGAGCGGCTGGCGCAGCACTGGCGTGAGCACGGTTGCGGTGCCCACCGCCGACACCGCCGGACAGCTCGCGGGATCGGCTGCGAACACGGCCGCTGTGCATGCCTTCTGCAGCGTGCTCAGCCGCGAGACGATGCTCTTGGGCAGATCGAGCTTGACGGCGGCGAGGTTCGCTTGGCCGGGCGTCGAGGTGATCCGCACGTGCAGGTGCACGCCGCCTGCTTTGCTCGCGGTCGCGTGGGTGAGCGCGGTCAGCTTCGGCTTGAACGCCAGCGTCGCGCAGTTGGCCGCCTGAAAGGAAGATGAGACGGATGCCACAGCGTCGTTGCTGCTCTCGAGCGTTGCCTGGATCCCAAGCGGCTGACAGTTGGTGGGGTTGAAGATGAAGCCCGCGCGGTCGATGTCGAGGTTGACCGTCCCCAGCTGCAGCGGGATGCCGTCGAGGCTCTGCGGCAATGGGTCGCTGATGATCTCGAGGGCGGCCGTGCTGGGGTTGACCTCGATCTTCGCGCCGACGTCGATCGTCCCCAGGTTGAACGGACCGGCGACCGCCGGCACGACGATCGACAGGCCGAACGGCGCGCCCTCGTACGGGCCCGTCAGGTAGACGTGTCCGTTCAGGAACACCGGGTTGGCACCCGGCCCGGCGCCGACGGTCGCCGTGCCGACTTCGCTCTGCGCTCCGCACGCGCCGGCCCGCGCCTGCGCTTCGGCGCAGAGCGGGATCTTCGAGAGGATCCCCAGCACGCCCGGCGGCAGCTGCACAGTGACGCCCTCGAGGTCCTCTTCCTGGTCGCCGCGCGTGAGCGTCACCGTCAGCGGGCTGAACGCGCCGGCCTGGTTGTGCGTCGTGCCCGCGACGAACGACGGGTGAAACTGCGGCGGCTGGCAGCCGGTGACCTCGAATGCTTGGCTGTACGGTTCGGCCGGCGCTTCGCTGCTGTATGGAGTCAGCCACGAGCTGGCTGACAGCGGCGTGTCGCAGATGGAGGGGTTGACGAGCGCGGCGTTGGCACCACCGTCGAGCGTCAGCTTCAGCGCTTCGAACGGCAGCTGCGGCGCGTTGTTGAATGTCGCCGTCAACTGACCGGTGCCCTGGTCGATCGACACAGAGCCTTCGAGCTTGACCGTCACACCCGCGCCCTGGGCCTGCAGCAGCAGCCGGATCAGCCGCCCTTCCTGCGCGTCCGTGGGCGAGCACGGCGCGCATTCGGGTTCGCCGAGGAACACCTGGCCTTCGAGCGGGCTGGGCACGAGCGGGGTCGTGATCTTGGCTGTCCCGATCTGCGACCGGGAAGGACAGGACGCGGCGGCGAGCGAGTGCAGGCCAAACCCTTCGCGCGAGCAGCCCTGCAGACCGTTTGCGACCGACGGCGAGATCACGACGCCGGGCGGCAGGCTTACGACCGCGTTGCGCAGGTCGGGCGTGGCCAGCTGTGTAGGGTCTTCGTTCTGCGGCACACGCAGTTCGATCGTGTAGCCGCTCGGCGCGGCCGCCTGCGTGGTTTCGGGCGCGAGCGCGAGCGACGGGTTGAAGGACAGCTGCTCGCAGCCGGTGATCGCCGCGAAACGATCTTTGTGCAACGTCGCCAGCGGCGGCGCTTCCGGCCTTTGCCACGAGTCGCCGAGCGCAGGAACCGTCGATTCACCGCCGCATTCGCTAGGCAGCGTGAGGAAGGGCCGCGGGGCGATTCCGCTCGGGCAGCCGGCCTGTTCTTCGACGCCGCCTTCCACGTTGACCTGCGGTTTGCATTCGTCGTGTTCCTGCCCCGGTTCTGCTTCCCCGAGCGTGCCTTCGCGTTCGAGGTCGTGGCTGTGGCTGGCGGGCACGCCCCACAGCGCGAGGATCACACCCTGCAGCGGGCCCGTCTCCGGTATGTCGTCGATGCTCGCCGTCAGCCCGTAGTTGCCGTCGGGGCGGACCTGGACGAAGATCGGGATGCGCCCAACGCGGGCGACGGAGAAGCCGAGCTCGCCTGGCTCGCCGGGCGGCGGGACGACGTCGTACACGGGAAACACGGCCGGTTGAAACGAGCCGTAGAAGAACGGCTCGGCCGTGCCCACCTGCGTGTCGACCGGGCAGCTCAGCTTTTCGCCTTCCAGGAACGCCTGCTGACTGCAGCGCGGGACGGCGTTCGGATCGCCGATCAGCCCCGGCGGCAGTTCCACCTGCAGATCCTTCGGCGCGGCGTTGGCGAGCGGCGATTCTTGCTCGTCGTTGTGCACAGAAGGCGTTTCGCGGCCACTGACGTTGAAAGCGAGGCTGGTCGTGAGCTCGAACGGATGCGAGCCTGCCTGAGTGTCGGCCTGACCGCTTTCTTCGGCTGCGTCGAGGTCGAAGAACGAGAGGCCGAAGGGCACCGGCCCAGCGGCGATCGGCGTCGTCTCGCTGATCGACGCGCTCGGAGCGCCGCCGCCCGACACGGTCGCAGGCTTGGGCCCGAGTTCTTCTTCGGGCCCGAGGTCTTCTTTGATATTGGCGGAAATCGCGACGGTGACCGTCATCACGATCGTCGCACCCGCAAGCACGCGGCCGTGCGTTGCGGTTTCTTCGTACTTGCAGGAGACGACACCCGTGGCCGGCACCCCCGAGCAAGCGAATTCGTATCTGGGCAACCCGCTGCCGTTGGCCACCGTACCGGTCGCCGTGAGCTTCGTGGCGGTGACACCCGTCGGCAGCTCGTCGGTGATCGTCACGGCGCTGCCGCGCGTCGTCGGCGCTGCGCCGTCGTTGCGGACGATCAGCACGTAGGCGTCGGCTGTGTCGCCGGCGTGGAAGTAGCTGGGCTGCGCCTCGGAGGCGATGCTCCAGTGCGGGCTCGCGGGCGCGGCGTTCGCAGTCGCCGCCTGGATCGCACCGAGGACGAGCAGCGCCGCGAGCAGCGGCCCCAACCCCCTGGTGACACGGCTCACGTCCGCGACCGGTGGCGCGTCGCTGCGCCAGCGCGCCGGGTCCCTTTGGCCTTGGGCGCGTAGCGCCTCCGCACGGCGGTGGTGCAGGCGGCCCGGCGCTTGCGGCCATGCAGCTTCCGGCACTTGGCCAGCGCACGGGCAAGGAGCTGCGCGCGCGTGGGCTTCGCCGGCGGCGGTGGCGCGAGATTGCCGGCGCCGGAGAACGATGCCGAGACGGGCGCGGTGAATGTCGGTGGCGGCGTGAACGGTTCCTGGCAGGCGGCGCCACGGCACGGTGTGAGCGCCGGCGCGAGCGGCAGGCCGCCGTCGACGCGCGCGTCGTAGACGTCGACGAGTTCGTCGTCGTCGCCCGGCGCGAGCTGTTCGCGCGTCGCGAAGAACACGTCGTCGCCGCTCGCGCTCGCGTCGAGGAACGCGCCGCTGCCGCCGCCTTCGGTGCCGGAGATCAGCTGCACCCCGCCGTCCTCGTACTCGAAGACCTTGACGCTGCCGCCGGGCAGCCCGGGCACAAGCGGATCGGGAGAGGAGAAGAACAGACGGCTGCCGTCGTCGCTGAGCACGCGGGGCTGGTGGAAGGGCGTGCTCAGGCGTTCGCGCAGGCTCGCGCCGATGAACGCGCTGCCGAGCGGCCGCGCTTCGTTCGTGTCGCACGATGCGCACACGAGCTGGCCGGTTTCGGCGCTGTACTCGAACACCTCGTGGGCGAACACGCCGTGGCCTTCTTCTTCGCCGACCTGTTCGTTGTCGTAGTTGGTCAGCGGCTCGACCGACATGAACGCCAGATGCGTGCCGTCGGGTGTGGCGTACGCCTGCGACTCGGTTGGGCGGCTGGTCCAGTCGGCAACGTCGCTGCGGTAGTCGACCCCGGGCCCTTCTTCCCCTTCGTCGATCTCTTCCTGTTCGTCTTGGCTCGGTGCCGCCAGCGTGGCGATGAACGTAACGGTGCCCGCGCCTGCCGCCGTTTCGTGCCACACGTACAGGTTTGGCCGACCGGTCTTGGCGCCGGCCCCCGGTTCGCCCAGTTGGCCTTCGGCGACGAAGTACACGTAGGAGCCGTCTTCGGAGGCGCCTACGACACCGAGGACGCTCGCGCCGTTGGGGTCTTCGTCTTTCCCGCTGTCCACGTCGGGCGTCAGGTCGGTCAGCGTCCGCGAGTCGACATCGTAGCGATACAGGTCATCGCCGGGGTTGTCCCGCGGTTCGGGGCCGGAGATCGGTTCCGTGCCGACGTGGGACTGCTTCGTGAGCGCGGCTTTGCTCGTGAAGAACACGACCGAGCCGTTGGCGGACGCCGCCCAGAACTGGGCGGGCTCGGCGTTGCAGACCCGTTCTGTCGTTTCGCAGTCTCCAGGCCGGGCGCTGGCGGCAGGGGCTGAGATCTCGATGGTCGCGGCGCCGTCGATGCGGTCGTAGAGCTCGGTCATGCCCGCCTGCTTCGAGTCGGCTTCTTCCGTGCCGGCCGCGGCGTCGAAGACGACGTGCGACCCGTCTTGGGAGATCGCGTGTTCGAGCTTGCCGGTGTGTTCGTCCGTCGCTTCGATGCCGCCGCCGGCCTGTGCGCCCTGCGGCGCAAACGTTCCGTTCGGGAGGACGCCCACTGGGTACACGTGCCCGCCGACGGCTTCGTAGAGGTTCTCGATGCCCGGGCCGGGAGCGCCCGCGAGGAGGCTGTCGCTGGCCTCGAAGATCACGTGGCTGAAGTCGCTGGAGCCACCGGCGAACTCCGGCACGTCTTCGAGTTCGAAGCAGCGCGCGCAGCCGGCCAGGGGCGGTTCGGGCGGAGCGAGCGTGGTCAGCAGCGAGTAGCCGCCGCCCGCTCCGCGCAGGTAGAGGTTGTAGACGCCCGCCGGAGCGCCTTCGGTCAGCTGCTGCAGCGGCACGCGCAGCACCGTCTGGGAGAGGTCGCTGGAGAAGGCGAAGGAGACATGCGGGTGGCTGTTCGCGGGCGCCTGCGGCGTCGGCGGGGACAGCGGCGTGGTCTGCCAGCCGCTGGCGCTCCGCGAGGCGAGGTAGGCGTTGTCGAACTCGTTCCCCGGAGCGCCCGCGAAAGCCGCGCCGACGTTCATGTACGCGATCGTACACATTTCGCCGGGTTCGCAGGCGGAGCTCTGCGCGGGCAATAGCGGCTGCAGCGTCACGGCATCCAGCCCATTCTTTTCGGCGGGCGAGACCTGCTCGTAGGCGCGGCAGTCGGGCAGGTGTTCGGACGCGCCCGAGCGGTACTGCGCGTTGGGACAGGCGTCGCCGAGCGCTGGCGCCTGTCCCGCGATCCCCAGCAGGCCGCATGCGAGGGCCGCCCCAACGGCCCCGCACGCGCGCAATCGGCTGCTCATTGCCGCCTGCGGCGGCTCCGGCCTCCGGCCTGCCGCCGCCCTGCGGCTATGCCAGGGCTATTTCCATTCGAGCGTCCCACCTTCGAGTTCTCCAACGATGGTACCGGTGAAGTCGCCTTCTTCTTCACCGCCACAGTCGCCGCCCGACCCACGCGAGCGGATTTTGTAGATGGTCGCTTCCGACTTGAGCTTGCCAGAATCGTCTTCGTAGTGCAGGCTTTCGACCGTCTGCGGTTCCATCGTGACGTGGCAGCTCAAGCCTTCTGGGGTGATCGTGACCTTGTTTTCGAGCTTGACCGGCCCGTTGGCGTTGTATTCGAAGTCCGCGTTCGAGATTTTGATGCCGCCGCCGAAGCCGCTGCATTCGTTGAACGTGAGCACTTCTTTGTGCTTTTCCGATTTCAGCGACGTGATTTCGCCGGTTCCGGTCACGCTGTTGCATTCGATCGTGCCGGCACTGGTTTTGAAGATCTGAGCGTTGGTGCTTTTGCTCTTCGTTTTGCCGAGTTTGCTCGCGACGAATTCGTGGCCGGACGCAGACACTGAAACGGCGCTGACGCCAGCGATTGCAAGCGCTGACAACAGGGTCATTCCGAAAATCGTGATGCGCTGCATCGTGTCTCCTCGCTCCTTATGTCGTTGATGACCGGCCGCAGGTTGCCGAGTTTGTCGATCGAGAACGCTCTGTTACGGTGTTGTCATTAGACAGGAGTATTCCACTCTGCAGGCCATACGGTCCGAACTATCGCAGACACCCTACAGTTCTGTCAAGCGGAAGCAGACAACTGTTTGCAACGACAGCTCCGCCGGTCCCCGGCAAGGCCACCATAGCTTCTGCCGACGATCGCGGCGAGCTTTGTTTCCAACTCGAGGCCACGGGTCCAGGGCGCCGGCAGAATCTGGCCGCAAAGGGCCGTGAGCAACCGCGCATGCCGTGTAGATTGCGCCTATGCCGAGGCCCGCAGCGCTGGACATGGAGCTCCTGCCGGGGGCCCGCGAGCTGCTTGCGGCGCACGCCCGTGAACTGCCCCAGCGCGACGATCTGTGCGGAGCGTTCTGCGGCGCGCTGGCGCTGCGCGCGGCGGGGATCGACGAGCGCGGTGGCGAACCGCTCGACCAGGACGCCGTCGCGCTGGCCGCCGGCAGCGTCGTCGCTGGCATGCGCGACCCCGGCACGCTCCCGCACGGCGAACGCGGCCGGCGCGACTACCGGCTGAGCATCCCCGCGATCGACGACCCGGGCCTGTCGGGGACCACCGCCGCCGGCCTGCACGAGGCGATCGCGACGCTCTCCGGCGGCGCGCTGGAGGCGATCCCCTACAGCGGTCCCTGGAACGGGGGCACGCTCGCGGGACTGTTCGAGCTCGCGTACGCACATGAGCGTCCGGTCAGCCTCGTCGCGAACTTCGCCACACACCATCTGTGGGGCGGAAGGTCAAGCGTCAACCAACTCCTCGACTACCTGTTCGACGGCGATCTCGATGGCCCGCCGCCGGACTGGCACGTGGGGCACTTCGCGTGCGTGTTCGGGCGCGTGCGCGGACCGGGCGGCAGCCTGTACGGCGTCGCCGACACCTACCCGGCGCTCGGTGACGGTGGCGTGCACATGCAGCCCGAGGAGCGCCTCGCGGCCGCGCTGGAGCGGCGGGACATGCCCGCCGGGGGCATGTTCGTGGTCGCCTTCGCACAGGACGCCGCAGCCATGCGCGCGGGCGCCGCGGCGCTCGGGCTCGTCGAGCGCATCTGGGACAACGGCACCGTGACCGGCGAGACGCTCGCGTGAGCGACGCCGAGCTGGTCGCGCTCGTGTGCTGCGACCTGGGCGCGATCGTGCGCGGCCGCTCGGTGCTCGCAGCCGAGCTCGACGAGCACCTGCACGCGGGCATCGGCTGGGTGCCGGCCAACCACGCGCTCACGCCGCTCGGCCCCGTCGCCGAGCCCAACCCGTTCGGATCGACCGGCGACCTGCGGCTGCTGGCCGACCCGTGCACGCGGATGCGCGTCGGGCCCGACGGCGACCACAGCGCGCTGGAGCTGATGCTGTGCGACATCGTCGAGACCGACGGCCGGCCGTGGGAGTGCTGCCCGCGGTCCTTCCTGCGCGAGACCCTGCGCGAGCTCGAGCGGGAGCTGGACGCGCGCGTCGTGGCGAGCTTCGAGCACGAGTTCCAGCTGCTGCTGGACGCCCCGCCGGCGCTGCCGTTCACGCTGGAGGCGCAGCGCTGCGTCGACCCCTTTCCCGCGCAGGTGATGGGCGCGCTCGTCGAAGCCGACGTCGAGCCCGAGCGGTTCTTCGCCGAGTACGCTGCACACCAGTTCGAGATTCCGCTCGCGCCGGCGGAGGGCATCGTCGGCGCCGACCGCGCGGTGGTGCTCAGAGAGGTCGTGCGCGAGATCGCCCGCCGGCGGAGAATGCGCGCGAGCTTCGTGCCGCTGCTGGACCCGGCGCAGGCCGGCAACGGCGTCCACATCCACTTGAGCCTGCTCGACGCCGGCGGCAGCTCGCTCCTGTACGACGCGCAGCGGCCCGCCTGCCTGAGCGAGCTCGGCGAGCGGTTCGCCGCGGGGATCCTGCGCCACGCGCGAGCGCTGAGCGCGCTCACCGCCGCGAGCCCCGTCTCGGGCGCACGCCTGCAGCCCCACCGCTGGAGCGCCGGCGCCGTGTGCCTGGCGCAGCGCAATCGCGAGGCGCTGCTGCGCATCCCGCCGGTCGTCGAGCTCGCCGATGGGGGCGCCGACGCGCAACTGCATCTCGAGTACCGCGGCGCTGACGCCACCGCCAATCCCCACCTGGCGTTGGGCGCGATCCTGCGGGCCGGCCTCGAGGGCGTGCGTGCACAGCTGCCGGCGCCGCCGATCCTCGACCGCGACCCCGCGCAGCTGGACGCGGAGGAGGCGCAGCACTTCGGCGTGGGCGCGCTGCCGGTGACGCTCGCGGAGTCGCTGCAGGCGCTCGCCGACGACAACACCGCCCGCGGGTGGCTGACGCCGCTGCTGTATGACGCGTACGCGAGCGTCAAGCGGGCCGAGCTCGACGCCGCCACGGACGTCGACCTCGAGGAGCTCTGCCGGCGCTATGCCGCGATCTACTGATCCCGTATTGGCGGCGCTGCTGGAGGGCATCGAGCGCGAGCTGCCACGAGCCGTCGCGCTGCGCCAGCGCCTGCACGCCGCGCCGGAGCTCGCTTACGCGGAGGAGCAGACCGCCGCAGGCGTCGCGGCCGAGCTGCCGGTCGTCTGCCGGGCGGTTGCGGGGACCGGGCGGCTGGCGCTCGTTGGACCGCCTGGCAGCGCGCCCGTGGCCGTGCGCGCGGAGCTCGACGCGCTGCCGCTGCGCGAGCGCACGGGCGCTGCGTTTGCGGCGACCGGCGAGGCGATGCACGCCTGTGGACACGACGTCCACATGGCGGCGCTGGTAGCGCTGACGCGCGCCGCACACGCGCTCGGCGAGGCGCTACCCGCGCCGCTGCTGGCGGTCTTTCAGCCGAGCGAGGAGGCCCACCCCTCCGGCGCACAGCAGCTCGCCGAAGGGGCGCTCGGGGAGCTCCAGCCGGCGGCGGTGCTCGCCGCGCACGTGCACCCGGAGCTGGCGTGGGGGACGGTGGCGCTCGATCCCGGCACGGTGAACGCCTCGTGCGACACGTTCGCGATCGCCGTCGAGGGCAAGCCAACGCACGGCGCCTACCCGCATCACGGAAGCGATCCGATCCTGGCGATCGCCCAGGTGGTGGTCGCGCTGCACGCCCAGCTCGGCCGCCGCATCGACCCGCTGCACGTGGCGTCACTGACCGTCGGCGTGCTCGAGGGTGGCAGCGCCGAGAACGTGATCCCCGCGCGCGCACACGCGCGCGGGGCGCTGCGCGCCTACCGGCCAGAGGACCGGCTCGCGCTGCGCGAGCTCGTCGAGCAGGTGGCCGGCCCTGTCGCGGCGGCGCACGGCTGCCGCGCGAGCGTCGAGCTCGTGCCTGGGGAGCCCGCGCTCGAAAACGATCCGGGCATCGTCGCCAGCGCGCGCGCGCTGCTCGCGGGCGCCGGCTTGACAGCTGCGCCCGAATGGCGCTCGTGCGGCTCCGATGACTTCGCCTTCTTCGGCGAGCTTGCGCCCGTCGCGATGGCGTTTGTCGGGCTCGCCGGAGCAGATGGCTTCACCGCCCGCCCGCTGCACCATCCCGAGCTGCTGCCTCCAGACGATGCCGTCGGTGCCGTAGCGCGCACGCAGGCCGTCCTGTATGTGGCCGCCGCGCAGGCTTGCACTGACGCTAAGAGCACCACGCGTCTGCCGGCTGGATAGATTCGAATGAACCACCAGTACGATTGATTGCCAAATGCCCGACCGCCTGTACTTCACCGACTCCGACGAGGCCAACGCGCTGATCGCGTCGGACCCGATGGCGCTTCTGATCGGCTTTGCGCTGGACCAGCAGGTCACCGTGCAAAAGGCATTCACCGGGCCGCTCGTTCTGCGCGAACGCCTCGGTACCCTCGACGCCGCGAAGCTGGCCGCGGCCGACCTCGAGCCGCTGTTCCGCGAGAAACCCGCGATCCATCGTTTCCCCGGCTCGATGGCCCAGCGCGTACACGAGCTGGCCGTGCACGTTCTCGACGAGTACGACGGCGACGCCGCGCGAGCGTGGACCGACGCGACCGACGCCCGCAGCCTGCACGACAACCTGGCCGCGCTGCCGGGCTTCGGCGAGATGAAGGTCAAGTCGCTGAGCGCGGTGCTCGCCAAGCGCTACGGAGTGGGCACGGCCACGAAGCTCGTCCCCGCGCACCCCACGCTCGGCGACGTCGACTCGCCGCAGGCGCTCTCCGACTACCAGGCAGCCAAGCGCATCCACAAGGCCGAGTGGTCGAAACTCAAAGCGCGGCGGTAGCGGGGCGCACGGGCCAGCCGGGCTCGTACCCGAACACCTCGGCGAGCGCCGCGCAGCCGTAGCGCTCGGAGACGATCTCGATGTGCTCCGGCGTCACGAGCGCGGGGTGCGCGACCCCGCAGGAGCGCGACAGCGCCAGGATCTCGGCGCGCAGCGCGACCACGTAGTTGGCCAGGCGCGTCGACTTGAGCTCGGGATCGAGTCCGTGCATTAGCCAGCGTGACTGCGTGGCGACCCCCGTCGGGCAACGACCCGTGTGGCAGCGTTGGGCCTGGATGCAGCCGATCGAGAGCATCGCGCCGCGACCCACGTTGACCAGGTCGCAGCCCAGCGCGAACGCGAACAGCGCCGAGTCCGGGACCCCGAGCCGGCCCGAGCCGATGAACACCACGTCCCCGGCCAGTCCGGCGCGTGCGAAGGTTCGATACGCGCGGGCGAACCCCAGCTTGAAGGGCAGCGCCACGTGATCGGCGAACGCGAGCGGTGCGGCGCCGGTCCCGCCCTCGCCGCCGTCGATCGTGATGAAGTCGGGCCCGCCGCCCGTATGCGCCATCCGCTCCGCGAGCGACTGCCAGAAGCCGCTCTCGCCGACCGCCGACTTGATGCCGACCGGCAGGCCGGTGTCCTGGGCGATCAGCTCGATGAACTCGATCAGGCCGTCGACATCATTGAAGGCTGAGTGCGCGGGCGGGCTGATGCAGTCCTCGCCGGCGCGCACGCCGCGGGCGGCCGCGATCTCGGGAGTCACCTTGACGGCCGGCAGCAGGCCCCCGAGCCCCGGCTTGGCCCCCTGCGACAGCTTGATCTCGATCGCGCGGATTGGCGCCCGACCAAGCTGCTCGCGCAGGCGCTCAAGGCTGAAACGTCCGTTCGCGTCGCGGCAGCCGAAGTAGCCGGTGCCGATCTGGAAGACCAGCTCACCGCCATGACAGTGAGCGTCTGCGAGCCCACCCTCGCCGATGTTGTGCAGGCAGCCGGCCAGCTTGGCGCCGCGATTGAGCGCCTCGACCGCCACCGGCGAGAGCGCCCCGTAGCTCATGCCCGACAGATTCACGACCGACGCCGGGCGGAAGGCGTGGCGGCGGCGATGCGCGCCACCGAGCACCTTCACAGCCGGCGCCGCAAAGGACGGGGGACCACCGGGCTCTCCCGCGGCCGGTGCCGGAGCTGGGAACGGCGAGTGCTTGATGATCAGCAAGCTCTCCACCGCCTCCATCTCCTCGTCGGTCCCGAACCCGAACACGTTCGACTTCGCCTCCGAGGAGGCCTCGATCCAGCGCCGCTGGTCGCGCGAGAAGGGACGCTCCTCGTTGTTGGAGGTGACGATGTACTGGCGCAGCTCGGGACCGAACGCCTCGAGCGTGTACCGCAGGTGCCCGACGATCGGAAAGTTACGCAGGACCGCGCGCCGACGCTGCAGCAGGTCGTAGCCGGCCACGCCGGCGATCGCGGCCGCGGTTGCGCGAATGGAGGAGCTGCGAAGAGAGGCCACGAGTGTCAGGACTTGCCGCCGACGAGCGGCGGGGGCGTGCCATCCGCGCTCGCCGCGAGCGCGGGATCCCATTCGCACACCGCACATGCGTGGCGGAAAGCCGAGCGCGCGAACTCGACCGCCGCCGCGTGCGGGTTGGGGCTCGCGGCGAGATCGTCCCAGTCCAGGACGTACTCGCCCAGCTCCCCCTCCCAACGCGCCGCAGCTGGCGACAGCGTCGCGGTCGCGAACCCATCCGGAGCCGGGTGCGCGTAGGCATAGAACGCCGCCTTGCCGTAGCGCGCATCGCCGGGCCACCAGCCGACGGCGACCTCCTGGGCGTCCATGGCGTTGCGCATGATGAAGTCCTGTGACGGCGGATCTGCGGGCAGTCCCGAGAACAGGCTGACGGCGAGGTCGAACGAGCCCCACCAAGCATTGACCGGTGTGGAGCGCCCGCGGTACGGCGCGCGGAATGCCGCCAGGGCGAGTGCGGCGCGGGTCGCGACGGCGAAGTACGCGGCGACGTAGTCGGGGTCGTAGCTCGCGTGCTGCTCGTCCTCGTCGAGCGGCACGCTCCACGAGACCTCCTGCGGGGCGGTGTTGATCTCGACCGGCCCCGCCAGCTCACGGACGCCCTCGAGCAGTTCGCGCGTAACCGTGCCGACCGCACGGTCGCCGGCCAGTGCGACCCGCCGCGAGCGGCCGCTGCTGTGCTCCACGAGCGCTTCGTGGTTGCGCAGGTCGAGCGCCGCGATGATCGCACCCGAGCCGTCCGGCGCGGGCAGCGGCAGAGTCTCCCAGCCGCGCGCGGTCAGGCGCAGCGCGGCGTGCTGCAGCTCAGGCTCCGGCGGCGCGAGCGCCACGGCGAGCTTGCCCAGAACCTGCGTGTGTGCGTGCAGCGTGTCGCACGTCGCGCTCCACCCGTCATAGGCGGGCATCGTCGGCCAGCCGAGAGGCATGCTCGCAGCGTAGCGAGCGTCGGCGCAGCGTGGCAGCGCCGTTCAGGTTTCTTTCACGTTCACCGGTCAGCATCGGGCCATGCGTCTGCTGGTCGTCGACGACGACCCCTCCGTGCGCGAAGCGCTCGCGCTCGTGCTCGATCTCAACGGCTTTGAGGTGACGACCGCGATCGACGGTCGCGAGGCGATCCGCACGCTGTCCGTCGCCTCGCCCGACGCCGTGATCCTCGACGTGCTGATGCCAGGGCTCGACGGCCTGGAGGTCTGCCGGCGGATGCGCGCGACCGGCAACCGCACGCCTGTGCTGATGCTGACGGCGCGCACCGAGGTCAGCGAGCGCGTGGCCGGCCTGGAGGCCGGCGCCGATGACTACCTGGCCAAGCCGTTCGCCCGCGAGGAGCTGATCGCCCGCCTGCGCGCGCTGCTGCGCCGCACGGGTTGGGAAGGGGACGAGCAGCTGCTGCGCTTCGAAGACCTGGAGCTCGACCCGCTCGCGCACGAGGCGCGCCGCGGCGGCCGCCTGCTCGAGCTCACGCGCACCGAGTTCCTGCTGCTCGAACTGCTCATGCGCCACCCCCGCCAGGTGCTCACGCGCGCAATCATCTTCGACCACGTGTGGGGCTATGACTTCGGGCCCGCGTCGAACTCGCTGGAGGTCTACATCGGCTATCTGCGCCGCAAGACCGAGGCCGAGGAGGAGCCGCGCTTGGTGCACACCGTGCGCGGGGTCGGCTACGTGCTGAGGTCATCGCCGCGATGAGCTTTCGCCGGCGCATGGTGCTGCTGGCTGCCGGCGCGGTCGCCGCGGCGGTCGTGCTCGCGTCGGTCGTCGTGTACGTGGTGACCCGCGACGAGCTGCTGGGACAGATCGATACGAGCCTGCGCCAGAAGCTGATCCCCGGCCAGCCACAGTCCGTCCAGATCAGGACACAGAAGCTCGGCGCAAGCGCCATCGCGCGGCTGAAGCGGGAAGGCAGGCAGCCGCCCGAAAGCGTCACGCAGATCGGCATCGTCGGACCCAACGGCGCGGGAGTGATGGGACGGTTCTCCTCCAGCGGGCAAGCCCACACCGGCAAGGGTCTCCATGGTGAAACGATTTCGATCCAGGGTCAGACCGTGACCGCCGCGAAGAGCAGGGCGAGCGCGGTGGGAACATCGCCCGCAGTCGGCCCGGAAGGCCTCGCGAAGATCGTGCTGCCGCCGCAGAAGCTCGGCGGCGCCACGGGCTATGTCCAGCTCTTCCAAGCCGATGGCAATGTGCTGCGCTCCGAACAAGCGGGCTTCGGGCTTCCGATCACCGCCGCCGCCCGCGCCGTCGCGGCCGGTCGCCGTCAAGCGTTCTTCAGCGATGCGACGGTCGCCGGCACGCGCGTGCGGGTGCTGACCGAGCGCGCCCCTGAAGGTGGCGTGTGGCTCGTCGCGCTGCCGCTGGGCGACGAGGAAAGCACGCTCGCGCACCTGAAGCTGGTGCTGGCGATCGTCTGCCTGGGCGGGATCGCGCTCGCGGCCGCGCTCGGGCTGCTCGTCTCGCGCGCGGCGCTCGTCCCCGTGCGCCGGTTGACAGGCGCAGCCGAGCGCGTGGCGCGCACGCAGGACCTCGGCCATCGCATCCAGGCCGACGAAGAGGACGAGCTCGGGCGCCTGGCCGCGAGCTTCAACACGATGCTTGCCGCGCTCGAGCGCTCGCGCCTGGCCCAACGCCAGCTCATCTCCGACGCATCGCACGAGCTGCGCACGCCGCTGACAAGCGTGCAGGCCAACCTCGACGCGCTCGCGCTCGGCGAGCGACTGCCGGCGCAGGAGCGAGCTCGGATCGTCACCGCCGCGCAGGCGCAGCTGCGCGAGCTGACCGTGCTGGTGGGCGACCTCGTCGACCTGTCCAAGACCGACGTCGAGGAGCTCGAGGTCGAGGACGTGCGCCTGGATCTCGCCGTCGCAGGCGCGCTTGAGCGGGCGCGCCTGCACGCGCCGCGGTGCCGCTTCACGTTCGACGCCGAGCCGTGCCTCGTGCGCGCCGCGCCCGCGCGCCTGGACCGCGCGATCGCGAACCTGCTCGACAACGCGTGCAAATGGAACCCGCAGGCGCCTGACGCGGGCGCGATCGAGGTTTGCGTGCGCGACGGGCGTGTGGAGGTGCGCGACCACGGACCCGGGATCGAGCCGGAAGATCTGCCGCGCGTGTTCGATCGCTTCTACCGGGCGCCGGCGGCCCGCGCGCGCGCCGGCTCGGGGCTGGGATTGGCGATCGTGCGCCAGATGGCCGAGAGCCACGGCGGCTCCGTGTACGCCGCCAACGATCCGGGCGGCGGCGCCCGGCTGACGCTCGAGCTGCCGCTGCTGGCGATGACGGCCTCGGAGTCGGCCGCGTCGCTGGCGGACGTGGTCGTCTCCTCCTGACCGATTCAGCAAGTTCCTCGGCTGCTCTCAGCCGATTCTCAGGCGGGCGCGGCTTGATGTCGGTAGCGGCGCCGACCGATCGGAGATCGGCTAGCGCCACCCGTCACCGCCGATCGATCCCAGATCGCCCGAGCAAAGGAGCACGCATGCCTCGCCGCCCCCAACCAGCAGCGCTCGCAGCGATCGGCGCGATCCTCACAGCGCTGCCGCTCGCCGCCTGCGGCGGCTCCTCGTCGCCCTCGACATCCTCTGCCGCCAAGGAACAGCAGGCCGAAGTGAAGTTCGCCGACTTCGCCAAGTGCCTGCGCGAACACGGCATCGAAGCCACGGCCTCGACTGGCCCCGGCGGCGAAGGCCACGGGCTGGCCATCAAGGGCGCCGGCGGACCCGCCAAGATGGAAGCTGCGCAGAAGGCCTGCAAGAAGTACCAGCCCGAACCGCAAAAGCTCAACCTCTCCCCGCAGGAAAAGGTGGAACGCGCGGAAGCCGTCGAAAAGTTCGCCAAGTGCATGCGCGAACACGGCATCGAAGTGCATGGCTCGAGCTCCGAAGGGCGCGTCTCGATCCAGATCCACGGCAAGCCCGGTGCCGGCCCCAACCCCGAAAGCCCAGCCTTCCAGAAAGCACAGGGCGCGTGCCAGAAACTGCTTCCCTTCAAGGGTAAGGGCCCACTCGGCACGCAGCACGCCCACGCGCCGGGCGGCTCGGAAAGCGGCAGCTTCGCGACCGGCGGCTGAGCTGTGGGTTCCTCGGGGCGCAGGCGCCGGCGCTGGCTGACCGCCGGCACGCTGGCGGCGGCGGTGGTGGCCGTGCTGGCGGTTGTGCTGCTCAGTTCCGGATCGGGCGCACATCACGGCTCGGACACCGGTGTGCCCCCCGGCGACACGACGGCGAGCGTGACACGGCGCACGCTGTCTGAAAGCTCGACCGTCAGCGGCACGCTCGGCTATGGCACGACGCTCGAACTGTACGACCGGGTCGGCGGGACCTTCACCTGGCTGCCGTCCGTCGGCGCCGTGATCGGCCGTGGCGGAGCGCTTTGGCGGATCGACGATCTGCCCATCGTGCTCATGTACGGCGCCGTTCCCGCCTACCGCACGCTCAAGCAGGGCGTCAGCGACGGCCCCGACGTGATCGAGCTAAACGAGAACCTGATCGACCTTGGCTTCGACCCCTACAGGGCGATCACCGACGATGAAGCCTTTGGCGAAGCCACGGCCGCCGCCGTCAAGCGCTGGCAGAAGGCCGAGGGGCTACCCGAAACCGGCGAGCTCGAACTCGGCCGGGTCGTCTTCGCCCCCGGCGCGCGGCGTGTGACCGCCGTGAAGGTGACCCTCGGGCAGGACCCGCCCGGTGCCACCACGCCCACCGAAACGACCCCCACGACGCCCGCGGCGAACAGGCCCGGCGCGGGCAAATCGCCGGCGAGAAAACCCGCGAGCAAATCGCCCCGCGACGGCAAAGGCTCGCCTGGCAAAGACAAAGGCCGACCCGCGAAAGAACAGCCGGCAAGAGACAAGCCCGCCGCGGAATCGCCTGCCAAAGAAAAACCAGCGACGGAAAGAGTCGCCAAAGACGAACCAGCCAAAGATGACCCAGGCAAAGAATCGCCCAGCGGAGCATCGGGCGCAGGCGAGGTTGTGCTCACGACCACCTCCACCCAGCAGATCGTCCAATTGAAGGTGAAGCCCGAACAGCAGCAGCTCGCCCGGCTCGGCGAGACCGTCACCGTGCAGCTGCCCGGCGGCGGAGCGGCCCCCGGCCGCGTCACCGAAGTCGGCACGGTCGCCAGCGAAGCCAGCAGCGCGGGCGACGAACCAAAGGGCAGCGGCGGCGAAAGCGGCGAATCCACGATCCCTGTGACGATCACGCTCGAGCACCACGTCGCCCACCTCGACGAGGCGCCCGTCAGCGTCGAACTGGTCAAGAGCATCCGCCGTGAAGTGCTGACGGTCCCGGCGACCGCGCTGATCGCCACTGCGGGCGGCGGCTACGCCGTCGAAACGCTCGAGGACGATCGCCGCGTGACCGTCCCCGTAACGCCGGGCATGTTCGCCGGCGGCTACGTCCAGGTCGAAGGCACGGGTGTGCGCGAAGGCATGACCGTGGTCGAGTCGCAGTGAGCGCCGTCCTCGAGCTGTCGGATGTAGTCAAGCGCTACGACGGCGGCGTCGACGCGCTGCGCGGCGTCGACCTGACCGTGCAGGACGGCGAGCTGTGCGCGATCGTCGGGCCCTCCGGCTCGGGCAAGTCGACGCTGCTGCACATCATGGGAACGCTGGAACGGGCCACCAGCGGGCTCGTGCGCGTCGCCGGGGCCGACGTCGCGCGCGCCTCCGACCGCGACCTGGCGGCGCTCAGGGCGCGTCGCATCGGCTTCGTCTTCCAGCAGTTCCACCTGCTCGAGGCCGACAGCGCGCTCGAGAACGTGGCCAACGGCCTGCTGTACACCGGCACACCCGCCCGCGAGCGCCGCCGTGAGGCGGCCGCGGCGCTCGACCGCGTCGGGCTCGGCCACCGCACGCGACAGACCTCGGCGCTGCTGTCGGGGGGCGAGCGCCAGCGCGTGGCGATCGCGCGTGCGCTCGTCAGCTCACCGGCGATCGTGCTCGCCGACGAGCCCACCGGCAACCTCGACACGCGCACCGGCCGCGAGATCCTCGAGCTGCTGCGGGCGCTCAACCGGCAGGGCACGACCGTGCTCGTGATCACCCACGATCGTGAGATCGCAGCCACGCTGCCCCGGCGCGTCGAGCTGCGCGACGGCCGCCTGATCCACGACAAGTCGGCCGTGCGATGAGGGAAGCCGGCTCGATCCGCGCGCGTCGGCCGGGCCTGTCCGGCCTGCCGTTTGCGCCGCACCTGCGGCGGCGCCGGCGCGACGGCGACCTGGACCTCGCCCCCAGCCGCCTGCTGCCCGCCGACGTGCTGCGGGTCGCCAGCGTCGGTCTGCGCACGCGCCGTCTGCGCGCCGCACTGTCCGCGCTGGGTGTGGCGATCGGCATCGCCGCGATGGTCGCCGTGCTCGGCATCTCGGAATCCAGCAAGGCCGGACTGGTGGCCGAGCTCAACGAACTGGGCACGAACCTGCTCGTCGTCGCCCCCGGCGAAACGTTCCTCGGCGAAGCGGCCAAGCTGCCCGAAGCCGCCGTCCGGGACGTGCGCAACCTGCGCAGCGTGCGCTCGGCGGCAGCCGTGACGAGCGTCTCCTCAGCGAGCGTCCGGCGCAGCCCCTTTATCGAAGCCGCCGAAACCAACGGCATCAGCGTTCAGGCCGCCGACCCCCGGTTGCTCGGCACGCTGGGCGGGAAGATGATCCTCGGGCGCTTCCTGAACGCCGGCGACGAACGCTATCCCCTGGTCGTGCTCGGGCTCGTCGCCGCCGAGCGGTTGGGCGTGGAGCGCCTGTCCGCCGACGGCCGGCCGCTGCAGGTGCTGATCGGCGACACCTGGTTCACCGTCGCCGGCGTGATCGGCTCGCTGCCGCTGGCGCCCGAAATCGAACGCGCCGCGCTGATCGGCTACCCGGCCGCAAAACGCCTGTTCGGCACGACCAGACACGCCAGCATGCTGTACGTCCGCGCCGACCCCGAACGGGTCCCCGAAGCCGACTCGCTGCTCGGCGCCGCCGCCAACCCCCAGAACCCCGAACAGACCAAGGTCAGCCGGCCCTCGAACGCGCTGCAGGCCCGTGCCGACGCCCAGAGCACGCTGACCGCGGTGTTCCTCGCGCTCGGCGCCGTTGCGCTGCTCGTCGGCGGCGTCGGCATCGCGAACGTGATGGTGATCTCTGTACTCGAGCGCCGCCCGGAGATCGGCCTGCGTCGCGCGCTCGGCGCGCGCGCCGTGCACATCGGCGTGCAGTTCCTCGGCGAGTCGGTCCTGCTGTCGCTGCTCGGCGGGGTCATCGGCATCGCACTGGGAGCGGCGGCGACGGCCGTCTACGCCTCGACACAGGGCTGGATGCTCGTCGTGCCCGTGGTCGCCGTGGCCGGGGCAGCGGCGATCGCGCTGCTGCTTGGTGCGCTGGCCGGCCTGTATCCGGCGATCCGCGCCGCGCGGCTCGCGCCGGCGGCGGCGCTGCGCAGCGTGTAGCCCGGCCGCGAACATGGTTGTGTGGACAACCATTGCGGTTATGCTTGAGCGATGGAGCTCGGCCTTGCGACGTTCGCGGATCTGACAAGCGGTGTCACCCCGCGCCAGCGCATGCAGGACCTGATCGAGGAGATCGAGCTCGCCGACCAGCTCGGACTGGATGTGTTCGGCGTGGGAGAGCATCACCGACCTGATTTCCTGGTCTCCTCCCCCGCCGTCGTACTCGCCGCAGCCGCGGTCAAGACCGAGCGCATCCGCCTGTCGAGCGCGGTCACTGTGCTGAGCTCAGCGGACCCGGTGCGCGTCTTCCAGGACTTCGCCGAGGTCGATCTGCTGTCAAATGGGCGCGCCGAGATCATGGCCGGGCGCGGGTCGTTCATCGAGTCGTTCCCCCTGTTCGGCTACGACCTCGACGACTACGACGAGCTGTACGCCGAGAAGCTCGAGCTGCTGCTGGAGCTCCGCGAGCAGACCCGCGTGACCTGGTCGGGCCGGCATCGCCCGGCGCTCGTGGACGCCGAGGTGTGGCCGCGGCCGGTGCAGGAGCGGCTGCCCGTGTGGGTGGCAGTCGGCGGCTCTCCGCAATCGGTCGTCAGGGCCGGGACGCTTGGGCTGCCGCTGACGATCGCGATCATCGGCGGTCAGCCGGCGCGCTTTGCTCCACTGGTGGAGCTGTACCGGGAGACAGCCGCGCGAGCGGGTCACGATCCGTCTGGGGCGCGGCTGGCGATCAACACGCACGCGTTCGTCGGCGACACCTCCGCGCAGGCCGACTCGGCGTTCGCGGCCCCTTACCTTGGGATGATGAACCGCATCGGCCGCGAGCGCGGCTGGCCGCCGGCGAGGCAGTTCGAGTACGAAGCTCTGCGGGCGCCGAGCGGAGCGCTCGCCGTCGGCTCGCCGGAGCAGGTTGCCGAGAAGCTCTTGTTGGAGCACGAGCTGTTCGGGCACGACCGCTACATCGGCCAGATGAGCGTCGGCGCGGTCGCCCACCGCGACGTGCTTCATTCGATCGAGCTGTTCGGGACGAAGGTCGCGCCGATGGTGCGTGAGGAGATCGCGCGCCGCAATGCACCCGTCGAGGTGCAATAGGCTTCGCGCCGCGATCGAGCGGCGAAGGAGCCGACGAGTGACTCCACGACAGGGCAACTCCACGAAGGCAGGCAGCTGGTCGGTGATCGCGGCGTACGCGCTGGTGTGCGCGGCGACGCAGATCCTGTGGCTCTCCTACGCCGCGATCACCACCGAATCGGCCAGGCGCTATGGCGTCTCGGTCAGCGCGATCGGCTGGCTCGCGGAGATCTTTCCGCTGCTGTATGTGGTGCTCGCGATCCCCGCCGGGATCCTGCTCGACCGCTGGTTTCGCCCGGCGCTTGCGGCCGGCGGCGCGCTCGTCGCGCTCGGTGGACTCGTGCGGCTGGGGGGCGAGACGTTCGCGTGGGCAATGGCGGGCCAGGCGATGGTCGCGGTCGCGCAACCGGTCGTGCTGAGCGCGGTCAGCAAGCTCGCCGGCGAGTACCTGCCGGTGGATCAGCGCGCGACTGGGATCGCGGTCGGCTCAGCGGGCAACTTCGTCGGGATGCTGCTGGCGCTGCTGCTGGGACCGACGCTGGGCGCCCACGGCCAGCTCGAGCGCCTGCTGGTGCTCGAGGCCGTGCTCGCGGTGATCCCCGCTGTGGCGCTGGCGATCGTGCTGCGCCGTCCGGGGCACGCGAGCGAGGAGCACGCGGCGATCGAGGGAAGCGCCGCGCGGGCGCTGTGGGAGCTACCGCCGATGCGCACGCTGTGCGGCCTGGTGTTCCTCGGCTTTGGCATCTTCGTCGCGCTCGCCACGTGGCTGCAGACACTGCTGCACCCCTCCGGCGTCTCCGAAACGGCGGCCGGCGCGCTGCTCGTGGGGATGGTGATCGCGGGGATCCTCGGCTGTGCGGTGCTGCCGCCGCTCGTTGCCCGGCGCCGCGCCGAGCGGGGCTTCATGCGCGCCACCGTGCTCGTCGCATGCCTCGGCTGCGTCACGCTGGGCGCGACGCCATGGCTGGGAGTCCGAGCGCTTGCGATCGCCGCGATGGGCGTGGTGCTGCTGCCGGCGCTGCCGGTGATACTCACCGCCGCCGAGCAGCTCGCGGGCGCCGCCGCGGGAACTGCCGGCGCGATCGTGTGGATGGCCGGCAACCTCGGCGGCCTGGTGGTCGCGCTGCTCGTGCAGGTCCTGGTTCACCATCCGGTCGCGGCGTTCATGGCGATGGCAGCGGTGTCGCTGCTCGGGCTTCCCCTCGCCGCGCGCCTCACCTCGCCTGCGGGCGAGGAGCCGAGCGGCGCCCCGGCTCCCGCCACTGTGGGGTGACAAGCGCGGCAAACGATCCGAGCGCTGATACGCGCGCCGCGATCCTGCGGCGTGTGCGGGCGATCCCACCGGGCTTCGTCCGCACCTACGGCGACGTCTCACCAGGTGCGCCGCGCCTGGCGGGGTACGTGCTGAGCCGCACCGATGCGCACGAGGCGCCATGGCATCGCGTTGTGCGCGCCGACGGCTCGCTCGCGAAGGGGGCCCGCCAGCGAAGGCTGCTCGAAGCCGAGGCGGTTCCCTTCCGCGGCGAGCGGGTGCTGCTGTCGAGCGCGCGGCTCGACGATCTCGACGCGATCTGACTTGCGCCTACCGCTCAAGTGTGCCAGCAGGTGCGATCCAGACACTCGCGAAGCCAAGAACCTGCGCGAGGCGGTCGTAGTGGTGGTCGTAGTGGAGCACGTCGATACCGGCGTCTTGCGCGGCCGCAGCGATCAGAGCGTCTGCGATCGAAACGCGATGCTGTCCTGGCCCCCCTTCGGCAAGGTCGCGTAGTGAGCCGATTGCGGCCCTCTGCGCCGAGACGGTGACAGGCACGTCGCGCAGCAGCGCCTGCTCGGCCTCGAGCGTTGCGAGCTCCTGCGCATCGCGCGTGGAGTACAACAGCTCGAGCGTCACGATCGAGCAGGTCGCGATCTGCCTGGCGCGCAGTGCGTCGGCCCACTGGTCTCGAACAAGCGGGTCCGAAGCGCGCACCCAAGCGGAGGTGTCAGCGATCAGTACGCGGCCTCCGAACGGAGGCTCCTTGCTCACGGCTATGCGCCCCAGGCTAGCTCGTCGATGCGCTGCGCCACGTTGACGTCGAACCCGGGGTCAGCCGAGGTCGATCGCTCGATCAGACGCTCGATCGCGTCGGTCTGCCGACCGTGCTCGACGAGCAGCGCTTCGGCGCCGCGGATCGCGAGGTCGTGCACGAGCGTCGCGGCCGGCTGACGCGGCTCGACGAGAGGCGTGACGCGATCCAGCGCCTCGGTTAGCGCGAGGTCCTTGGTGACTGGGATGCGAGTGAAGCGCGTCGGCATAGCGTCATGGTAGCACCATGGTGTGACACTACAGCGCGGCGGCCTCATCGGTGAACGCTTCCTGCAGCGCGCCCGCGAGCGGCGCTCCGGCATGGAGGGCGTCCTCAGCTCCGTACCACCAGAAATACCCCCCGATGTAATAGGGCAGATCGGGCTTCAGCGAGTACGCCCAAGTCATGATCTGCTCGGCCTTCTTGACGGCGTCCCGTTTGACGGCGCGCGGGAGCCCGATCTCACCGAAGCCCAGTGCGGCGTTGGGAAAGATCGCGTGCAGCTGGCGCATGTAGCCAGCGACTTCTTCTGAGGATGGCTCTCTGCGACGGCACTCCGTGGGGTAATAGGAGAGCAGCACGTATTGGAGGCCGTCGGCGACCTGGCTGGGCACGTACTGCTGGGCGAACTGCACGGGCGTGAGCTCGGCCGGACCGTCTCCGCAGTTGTTGGGTCCGAAGTTGTTCGCGTACAGGGTCAGCGCGGTCGTCCCGCCAATCGCTGCGACGTCTTTGTAGGCCTCGGTGAGCTTGGCGGCGACGACCGGATAGGGGCCAGTCCAGTTGCCGTTGACCTCGTTGCCGATTTCCCAGATGCCCACCCCGGAGCCGAGCGTGTGCAGGTAGGACTCGACGTGCGTCTGGAAGGCTTCGGTCGAGATCGACTGCTCGTCGGAGGAGTCGAGCAGCTCGCCCATCACCCCGCTGACGCTGCCGATCTCCGTCACCGCCTGCGCGTAGTAGGAGGCTGGTTCGCGAACGTCGAAGTACACCCGCGTCGTGGGGCGCTCGGGGAGCGCGGCGAGCGAGCTGACCAGGCTTTCCAGGTGCGTTACCCGATCAACGGTCACCCCGTAGAGGGGCGAGTCAACGGCGCCGGCCGCGGCCGTGGAGCTGCTCGCGAAAGCCGACCCGGCGCTCGCTGCCAGCGCAAGCAGCAGCGTCAACGCGACGATCGCGCACCGGTGGCGGGCGGCGTCGCTTGCGCGCGAGCAGAGCATGGAGGGCGTCATCGGCGACCGCAGCCATCGTAGCCGGAGCCGGCCACCGCGGCAGCTAGAGTCGGCCGGGTGGCCAGCGCTGACATAGCTGCGCAGGCGGCGGTGGACTGGCGGGCGTGGCACTCGGGCTACGAGGACCCCGACTCGGAGCTTGGTCGCCGTCTCGCGCTTGTGCGGGCGCAACTGCGCGCGGCGCTGGATCGGGCGCAGCCGGGCCCGATTCGGTTGATCAGCGTGTGCGCCGGGCAGGGTCACGACGTCATCGGCGTGCTCACCGAGCATCCGCGCCGCGAAGACGTGACGGCGCGCCTGGTGGAGCTCGACGCTGAGAACGTGACGCTCGCCCAGGGAGCCGCCCGCGCGGCGGGCCTCGACGCGGTGGAGGTGGTCGCGGCGGACGCGTCGATCACCGACGCCTACGTCGGCGCGGTCCCGGCCGACGTGGTGCTCGTGTGCGGGGTGTTCGGCAACATCGCGGCGGCTGACGTCGCCGCCACGATCGACCATCTCGTGCAGCTGTGCGCCCCGCAGGCAACCGTCATTTGGACCCGCCACCGCCGTGCGCCTGACCTCGTGCCCCACATCCGCACGGCGTTCGAAGCCTGTGGCTTTGAGGAGATCGCGTTCGCGGAGGCGCCACCGTTCGGCGTCGGCACGAACCGCCTGCAGGCGGCGCCGCGACCGCTACAGCCGGGCCTCAAAATGTTCGACTTCATCGGCTACGAGGCGCTATGGCCGCACCTGAGTGCGAGCGAGCGCGCCGCGCTTGGACCGCTCTTTCGCCTCGAGAGCTCGCCCGTCGAGCTGGTGGAAGCCGTGCGCGCGATGCCGCTCGGGCTCCCGAGCGATCGCACGGTCGAAGGCATGCTGCTCGAGGCGCGCGGGACGAGCGCCGCCAAGCACCTGCTCCTCGCCCAGCTGCTCGCGAAGCGCGCGCCCGCGACCGCGCCGGCGCTCGTTCACCGTGTCTACCGGCTCGATCGCGCCCGCGCGCGCGAACTGTTCGGCGATGCGATTGCGGAGACGGTGCCGAGCGAGGGCCTCGTCGACGTGCACCGGTACCTGACGATTGTGCTCGAGGGACAGCGCATCAGCGTGGACGCGACCGTCCCGGGCCCGCCGTGGGACGGTCGCACGCCGCTCGAGCCGGTGTGTGGGCCCGGACGCGACTTCGCCGCCGGCGCGGACCCGGACGCGGACATGCGCGCGCTCGAAGCAGAGCATTGCGATGCGACGTCGCGGGCGCCCTTCCTGGCTGCGTTCGCCGCGGCAAACGCGCCGCCGCCGCCGCCGGGCGAGGCCTCTGCGCGCTGAGAGATCAATCCGATCGAGAGATCGTTACATGATGTAATCATTACAGTCTGTAACGATTACAGGTCGGAATTATTACAAGCGTTAATGATCTGTCGTTTGGTGTATCAGTGCCAGCCCCGGCGTAGCACAACGCTCCGTGCCAGCCCTGACGGAGCACGACGCTCAGTGCCAGCCCCGGCGGAGCACGACGCTCAGTGCCAGACCCCGGCGAGCACGACGCAGACGACAACCTCGGCGACGGCGACGGTTGCCCCAAGTGTGTCGCCGGTGCGACCGCCGAGCGTGCGCCGCGCAAACGCCACCGATAGCGCGGCGACGATGGCGCTGGCACCGACGGCCGCGACACCGGGAACAAGACCGTCGACCACGAGGGCGATGGCGATGGCGACAGCCGTGGCGAGACCCAGCGTAAAGCGGCCCACGTGCAGCGCAGCACCGAGGCCGTCGGCACGTGCCGCGGGCGTGGCGGCGGCGTGGAGCAGTGCAGCCCAGCGCGCGAGCGCGCAGGCGGCGACGAGCGCCCGCAGCGCGCGGTCGCCGTCCAGCGAGGAGACCGCGCTGAGGAGCAGCAGCGCCCACGCGATCAGCGCGAGCGCACCGAACACGCCGGTGGCTGAGTCGCGCATGACGGCCAGGCGACGGTCCCGTCCACCGCGCGCACCGATGCCGTCGGCGGTGTCCGCGAGCCCGTCCTGGTGAAGCGCGCCGGTCACGACCACCAGCACGATCATGGCCAGCACCGTGGAGACGGTGGCCCCGAGGACGGATCCGCCCAGCAGACGCACGCCCCCGGCGAGCGCGCCGATGGCCGCGCCGACCACGGGAAACCACACCGCCGCGCTGCTCAGCCCGGCGTCGCCAGCGACTGGTACCGGCACGATCGTGAGGAAGGTGATCGCGCTCGCCAGGCCATCCCACGGACGATGCGACCGCCCGACGACGGCCGGAGCGGCAGCAGTCGAGGTCGGCATCGCGGCGGCTGGCGTGGTAGCGCGCGGCCCGTCAGCGCGAGCGTGCAACGCCGGACTCCTCGAACGTGCCCATCCCGCCATACAGCGCGCCGGCGGCTTCGATCAGCGGCAGCGCGAGCAGCGCGCCGGAGGCCTCGCCGAGGCGCAGGCGCAGGTCGAGCAGCGGCTCGAGCCCGAGCTCGGCGAGCAGGATGTCGTGCCCGGGCTCGGCGGAGCGGTGGCCGGCGATCAGCACTTCGCCGGCCGCGAGGTCGAGACGTACAGCGGCGAGCGCGGCGGCGGTGACGGCGTAGCCGTCGAGCAGCACTGGCAGGCGCAGGCGCGCGGCCTCACCGACGGCGCCCGCGAGCGCAGCGAGCTCGAGGCCGCCGACGCAGCGCAGCGCCTCGCGCGCAGGCAGCGGCACGGGCGGGCCATCGTTGGAGGCACGGTGGCGTGCAAGCGCGGCGACGACGGTCGCGCGCTTGCGCTCGAGCCCCGCCGTATCGACGCCGGTGCCGCGCCCGACGGCCAGCTCTGGCGAGGCGCCGGTCAACGCACACGCGAGCGCGGCGGTGGTCGCGGTGTTGCCGATCCCGATCTCGCCGAGCACCAGGCAGTCGACGTCACGACCGATCGAGGATCGGCCGGCAAGCTCGCGAGCGAGCGCGACTCCGGTCTCGAGCGCGGCGTCGAGCTGCGCGTCGGTGAGCGCCGGTCCGACGGTCATGTCGGCGCTGCCGGCGGCGATCTTGGCGTCGCGCACACCGGGCGGCGTGGGCCCCGCGAGACCGACGTCGACGACGAGCAGCTCGTGCGCGCCGTGGCGCGCGAGCACTCCGACGGCGGTCTCGCCGCGCGCGGCGGCGGCGGTTACCTGCGCCGAGACCTCGCTGTCGAACAGGCTCGTCCCGCGCGCGACGTGGCCGTGGTCGGCGGCGCAGACGAGTACTCCCGCGCGGATGCTCGACGGCGGCGGGCGGCCGGTAACCCCGGCCCAGCGCTCGATCAGCGCCTCCAGTGTGCCGAGGCTGCCGATCGGCTTGACCAGCTGATCCAAGCGGTCACGCGCAGCGATGGCCGCCGCGCGGTCGGGTCCGGCGCTCACCACCGCCGCGCCCTCGCTCGGCGCGCCCTCACCCGGCGCCGCGTCCTCGTTCGGCGCCGCCCCCTCACCCACCGCCGCATCCTCGCGCCAGCGCTCGTTCATGACGACGGCGTCGAGCGGCATACGCGATGACCATCCGGCGGCCTCGAGCCCGGGTCGCACGGGACGCTCGTCGGGCCAGCCGAGACAGAGATAGGCGATGGGGTCGACGCGCGGGGGGATGCCGAGCAGCGCGCGCAGGTCCTCGGGCCGGTAGAAGCTGACCCAGCCGACGCCGAGCCCCTCGGCGCGCGCGGCGAGCCAGAGGTTCTGCACGGCGCAGGCGGCGCTGTAGATGTCTGTGTCGGGGATGGTGCCGCGCCCGAGGATCTCGACGCCGGGCTGGCCGTGGTCGCAGCAGACGCAGACGCCGAGCGGCGCCTCGACGACGCCCTCGACCTTCTGGTCGAGGAACTGGCGCTGGCGCTCGTCGAAGTTGCCGGCCTGACGCAGGCGCTCGCGCTGGGCCAACCGGCGCACGGCGACGCGCGTGTCGATGTCGCGGATGACGATCAGCCGCCAGGGCTGCATCAGCCCGACGGACGGGGCGCGGTGTGCAGCCTCGAGCACGCGCCTCAGGACGTCGTCGTCGACGGGGTCCGGGCGAAAGCGCCGCACGTCGCGACGCTCGGCGATGACGCGGTGCACGATCTCGCGCTGGGCGTCGTCGTAGCGCCAGCCGCGCGGGTCGGCGGCGCGCTCTGCCGCGCGCGAGCTGTCGAAGCCGGCGGGCGTGGGCGGTCGCGTGAAGCGCTCGAGGTGCTGGGCGTCGGTCATCGCTGGCAACAGTAGAGACAGCCGGTCAGCCGCGCCGCGTGCCAGCCGGTAGCATCGGCGCGTAAGCGTGGCGGTGCGAGGAACCCGGTGAGAGACCGGGGCGGTCGCGCCACTGTGACCGGGACGGTCGTTCCGGGAGCCAGAGACTCGACCGCCGCGAACCCCTTCCGACGACGGGACGCACGATCCCGAGGAGGCGCGAGATGGACACGACGTCGGACCAGAGCCTCGCCGGACAGGCGTGAGGACGGCGACTATGACCGGCGCGGCACTGCTCGCGGGCTACGCCGCGGACATGGCGTTTGGCGACCCCCGCCGCTGGCATCCGGTGGCGGGCTTCGGGCGTGCGGCGCTGGCGCTGGAGCGCGCGGCTTACGCGCCAACCCGTGTGCGTGGAGCGGCGTTCGCGGCGGTGCTGGTGGCGGCCCCGGCGATCGCGGCGGAGCGCTTGGCGCGCGCGGCGTCGGGTCGTCGCCTCGGGCGCGGCGCGGTGTTGGCGGCGCTGACGTGGGTGGCGCTGGGCGGCCGCTCGCTGCGCGTGGAGGCGCTGAACGTCTCCGACCTGGTGGAGCGCGGAGAGCTCGACGAGGCACGCGGCGCGCTGCGCGCGCTGTGCGGGCGCGACGCGGGAGCGCTGGACGGAGGCGAGCTGTGCCGCGCGGCGGTGGAGTCGGTGGCGGAGAACACGGGCGACGCGGTGGTGGGCGCGCTGCTGTGGGGCGCGGTGGCGGGCCCGGCGGGCGTGGTGGCGTATCGCGCGGCGAACACGCTGGACGCGATGGTGGGGCATCACAGCGAGCGCTATGCGGAGTTCGGCTGGGCGGCGGCGAAGCTGGACGACGCGATGAGCTGGCCGGCGGCGCGCATGGCGGCGGCGCTCGCGTGCGTCGGCGCGCCGCTGGTGGGCGGCTCGCCGCGCACGGCGGCGGCGATCGCGCGCCGCGACGGCGGCGCGCACCCGAGCCCTAACTCGGGGCGCGTGGAGGCGGCGTTCGCGGGAGCGCTGGGCGTGTCGCTGGGCGGCCAGCTGGCGTACAACGGCAGCGTCGAGTCGCGACCGCGACTGGGCGACGGTCGCGCGCCTGGCGTCACGGACGTGCAACGCGCGGCGCGCCTGTCGCTGGCGGTGGGCGCCGCTGCGGCCGCGCTGTGCGCGCTGGCGAGGGCGGCGCGATGAAGGGCGCGCTGCTGATCTGCGGCACGCAGTCGGACGCGGGCAAGTCGGTCGTGACGGCGGGCATCTGCCGCTGGCTGCGCCGCGCGGGCGTGAGCGTGGCGCCGTTCAAGGCGCAGAACATGGCGCTGAACTCGGTGGTGACGCGCGACGGGCGCGAGATCGGGCGCTCGCAGGCGGTGCAGGCGGCGGCGGCGGGCGTGGAGCCGGAGGCGGCGATGAACCCGATCCTGATCAAGCCGTCGGGCGAGCGCCACAGCCAGGTGATGGTGATGGGCAGGCCGTACGCGGACGCGAGCGCGCGCTCCTACCAGCAGCTGAAGCACGAGCTGCGCCCGATCGTGGCGGACGCGCTGGCGGACCTGCGCGGGCGCTTTGACGTGGTGGTGTGCGAGGGCGCGGGCAGCCCGGCGGAGATCAACCTGCGCGAGGCGGACCTGACGAACATGGGCCTGGCGCGCGCGGCGGAGCTGGCGGTGCTGCTTGTGGCGGACATCGACCGCGGCGGCATGTTCGCGTCGCTGTTCGGCACGCTGGCATTGCTGGACGCGGCGGATCAGGCACACGTGGCGGGTTTTGTGGTTAATAAGTTTCGCGGCGATCGGTCGATCCTGGCGCCTGGTCTGGAGCAGTTGCGCGAGCTGACCGGACGCGAGACGCTGGGCGTGCTGCCTCACGTGGAGGATCTGTGGATGGACGTGGAGGACTCGCTGGCGCTCGGCGCGCCACGTCCCGAGGCCCCCGCGGGTGGGCACACGCTCGACGTTGCGGTGATCCGGTTGCGCTGGGTGAGCAACTTCACGGACGTCGACGCGCTGTCGGCTGAGCCGGGAGTGCGCGTGCGCTTCACACGCTCGGTGGCAGACATCGAGCGTGCCGATCTCGTCGTCGTGCCTGGCACGAAGGCGACGGTGGCGGACCTCGCGCGGCTGCGCAGCTCCGGCCTCGCTGACGCGCTTCAGGCCCGTGCCGCCGCCGGGAACCCGATCCTGGGCATCTGCGGCGGCTACCAGCTGCTGGGCAAGCGAATCGTCGATGAGGTCGAGTCCGGCGAGGGCGCCGTGGAAGGACTCGGCCTGCTGCCGGTGACGACAACATTCGCCCAAGACAAGATCCTGCGCCAACGGGCGGGCCACTGCGCGTGGCTGGACACGGAGGTCGGCGGCTACGAGATACGGCATGGGCGCGTCGCACTCACGCCCGGTGCCGATGTTCATGACGCTGCTGGACAGCAAGGTCATCCACAGCGGGGGCCTCACGACAGCCTGTTCATCGCCGACGACGGCGAGCCCGACGGCTGCCACTCGGGCGCTGTGCTCGGGACGTCGTGGCATGGCGTGCTCGAGCACGACGCGTTCCGCCGCGCGTTGCTGGCGCACGTGGCCGCGGTGCGCGGCCGGCGGTTCGTCCCGGGCCCGGGCTCGTTCGCGGCGGCGCGCGAAGCGCGCCTGGACGTCCTGGGCGACCTGATCGAACAGCACCTCGACACGGCACGGCTGGCGGCGCTGATCGACGGCGGCGTGCCGACGGACCTGCCGAGCATCGCGACGGAGGTGCGCCCGTGCGTTTCGTGATCGACCTCGCAACCGGCGTGTCCGCACCTCCGGCCATCATAAGGGAGGTTCATCCGTGCTGCGCTTCGTGACGACCGCCGACACGGAGATCCTTGCGACGGCAAGCGCGGTTGAGCGCCTCCCGGATGACTTCCCGGAGGTTCGCTGCGTGAACCCGGCGGGAGCGGATGCGAAGGCCCTGATCGACGATGTCCTCGCGGGCGCGCGCGTGGTGCTGTGCAGGATCCTGGGTGGCCGTCGCGGCTGGCCGGAGGGGTTTGACCTGCTGCGCGAGCGCTGCCGCGAGCGGGGGGTCGCGCTGCTGGCGCTGGGCGGCGAGGCGGAACCGGATGCGGAGATGACGGGCCTGTCGCTGGCTCCGGCGGGCGCGGTGGCGCAGGCGGGCGAGTACCTGCGCCACGGGGATGTGGAGAACGTCGAGCAGCTGTTGCGGTTCCTGGCGGACACGTTCTTGCTGGAAGGCCACGGGTTCGAGCCGCCGCACGAGGTGGCCGATCTTGGCGTGTACGTGCCGGGGGCCGGCGATGTCGAGCTCGAGCGAGCGCTTGAGGGCGTGGCTGCAGACCGCCCCACTGTCGGGCTTTGCTTCTACCGCTCGCATCGGCTCACCGGCAACACGGCGTTCGTGGATGCCGTGTGCGCGGCTATCGAGGACGCGGGCGCGAACGCGCTGGCGGTGTGGAGCTACACGCTGCGCCGCGACTCGGACGGGCAGGTGCCGGCGCTGGCGCTGCTCGACGGGCATGTGGACGCGCTGATCGTGACGATGCTCGCGACGGGCGGGTCGGGAGCGGCTGATGCGACTGCGGGGGATGGCGAGGGCGTGGGCGAGCAGTGGCAGGAGTGGGACGCGACGGCGCTGGCGGCGCTAGACGTGCCGGTGATCCAGGCGGTGTGCGCCACCGCGTCGCGCGCCTCATGGCTGGCGTCTGACTCGGGCCTGGCGCCGCTGGACGCGGCGACGCAGGTCGCGATCCCGGAGTTCGACGGGCGCATCCTCGGCGGGGTGATCTCGTTCAAGGAGCGCGACGGCGAGGGCTCGCCGGTGGGGGCGCCGGTGCCGCGCTACGTGCCGGACGCCGAGCGCTGCGCGCGCGTGGCGCGCGTGGCGGTGCGCAGCGCGCGCCTGCGCCACGTGCTCGCGGAGCGCCGGCGCGTGGCGATGCTGCTGACGAGCTTCCCGACAAGGCACGCGAAGGTGGGCATGGCGGTCGGCCTCGACACGCCGGCGAGCGCGCTGAGACTGCTGGACGCGCTGCACGCCGACGGCATGACGGTCGAGCGGCCGTTTGCGCACGGCGACGAGCTGATGCACGCGCTGATCGCGAGCGGCGGCCACGACCCGGAGTTCCTGACGGACGAGCAGCTCGCGGACGCGTCGCTGCGACTGCCGGTGGCCGACTACGTCGACTGGTATCGCACGCTGCCGGAGTCGCTGCGCGCGGGCATCGAGGAACGGTGGGGGCCGCCCCCGGGCGACAGGTATCTGGACGGAGAGGACTTCGTGATCGCGGGTCTGGAGCTCGGCAATGTGCTTATAGCGATCCAGCCGCCGCGCGGCTACGGGGAGGATCCGGTTGGCATCTACCACGACCCGGAGCTGCCGCCGACGCACCACTACCTGGCGTGCTACCGCTGGCTGGACGCGGTGTGGGGGGCGGACGCGATCGTGCACCTGGGCAAGCACGGCACGCTGGAGTGGCTGCCGGGCAAGATGCTCGCGCTGTCGCCCGCGTGCGCGCCGGACGCGGCGCTGGGGGACATCCCGCTGATCTACCCATTCGTCGTCAACGACCCGGGCGAGGGCGTGCAGGCGAAGCGCCGCGCGCACGCGGTGATCGTCGACCACCTGGTGCCGCCGATGATGCGCGCTGACACGTACGACGAGCTGGCGGAGCTGGAGGCGCTGCTCGATGAGTATGCGCGCCTGGAGCTGCTCGACCCGCCGAAGCTGCCGGCGCTCGCCGCGCGCATATGGTCGGCGATCGAGCGCGCGAACCTGCACGCCGATCTCGATCTCGACCCCGACAAGCCCGTCGACTCCGGCTCCGTGGAGGACCTGTCAGAGCTGGTGCAGCACATCGACGGCTACCTGTGCGAGGTCAAGGACATCCAGATCAAGGACGGCCTGCACGTGCTCGGCCAGGCGCCCGAGGGCGAGCAGCTGCGCGGCCTGACCGCCGCGATGCTGCGGCTCGGGTCCGGTGACGTGCCGGGACTGCGGCGCGCGGTGGGGGCGGCGTTCGGTCTCGACGAGCCGGCGCTGGTGGCCGCGCCCGGCGCGCCCACGGATGCGCCGGCTGAGCTCATGGAGCTCTTCGGCCGTCCCATTCATCAGCGCGCTCTTGCCGACCGCCCGTCCTTGCCCGCTAGCTCGCCGCTGCCCGTGGGCGGGTCGCCGCTGGACGAGCAGACGACGACTAGCGCCGGCGACGTCGTCGACATGCTCGAGGCCGCGCAGATGGCGCTGCTCGATGCACTCGCCGCAAGCGGCTGGGACGCTGACGCCGTCGGGCGTGTCTGCACCGATGTGCTGGGCCGCGCCGACGCCGGCGTGGAGCGCGCGCTTCGCTTCGCTGCCACTGAGGTCGTGCCGCGTGTTAACCGCACGGGCGAGGAGATCAAGCACGTGCTGGCGGCGCTGCACGGGCGCCACGTCCCCGCGGGGCCGTCGGGCAGCCCGACGCGCGGGCGCCTGGACGTGCTGCCTACTGGGCGCAACTTCTACTCGGTGGACCCGCGGTCGCTGCCGTCGGAGCTGTCGTGGGAAGTGGGGCAGCGCCTGGCGGACGCGCTGCTCGAGCGCCACCGCCGCGAGACGGGCGAGCTGCCGCACATGGTCGGGCTGGTGGCGTGGGGCACGTCGGCGATGCGCACGCAGGGCGATGACATCGCGGAGATCTTCGCGCTGCTTGGCGTGCGCCCGAAGTGGCATCCGGAGTCGCGGCGCGTGACGGGCATCGAGGTGATCGCGCCGGAGGAGCTGGGACGACCGCGCATCGACGTGACGGTGCGCATCTCTGGCTTCTTCCGCGACGCGTTCCCGCACCTGATCGCGCTGCTCGACGACGCGGTCGCGGCGGTCGCTGTGCTGGAGGAGCCCGACGAGTCCAACTTCGTTGCCGCGCACGCGCGCGCGGACGCCGAGCGCCTCGCGGCCGAGCTGGGCGCCGACGGCGCGTGGCGGCGCGCGACCACGCGCGTGTTCGGCTCAAAGCCCGGCACATACGGCGCCGGGTTGCTGCAGCTGCTCGACGGCCACGATTACGCGAGCGGCGACGAAGTGGGCAGGGCGGCAGCGGGCGCGGGCTGGCGCGGCGACGCGGACCTGGCGGCGGTGTACGAGGCGTGGGGCGGCTACGCGTATGGCCGCGGCCTCGACGGCGCGCCCGCGCGCGAGTCGATGCGCGACTGCTTCTCGCGGATCGAGGCGGCGGTCAAGAACGTCGACTCGCGCGAGCACGACATCCTCGACTCGGACGACTACTTCCAGTATCACGGCGGCATGGTCGCGACGGTGCGCGCGCTCACCGGCCGCGAGCCGGCCGCATACCTCGGCGACAGCTCGGACCCCTCGCGCGTGGTCTCGCGCACGCTCGCGGAGGAGACGCGCCGCGTGTTCCGCGCGCGCGTGGCCAACCCGCGCTGGATCGCGTCGATGATCCGCCACGGCTACAAGGGCGCCGCCGAGCTGTCGGCGACGGTCGACTACCTGTTCGGCTACGACGCCACCGCGGGCGTCGCCGAAGACTGGATGTACGAGCAGATCGCCGACCGCTACCTGCTCGACGCGGACGTCGCGGCGTTCATGTCGCGCTCGAACCCGTGGGCCGCGCGCGCGATCGCCGAGCGCCTGCTCGAGGCGGCCGAGCGCGGCATGTGGTCGGCCCCCGACGACGATACGCTCACGCAGATCCGCGATCGCTTCCTCGCGCTTGAGGGCGAGCTGGAGGAGGCCGGCGCATGACCGAGAACGAGCGCACGACCCCGGACGCGCGGGCGCCGCTCGCCGGCCGCGCGCCGTCCGGCGGGCACGCGCCGTCGTCGCCGCGATTCCCCTTGACGGCGATCGTCGGCCAGCAGCCGCTGATCGAGGCGCTGCTCGTCAACGCGGTCTCGCCGGAGGTCGGCGGCGTGCTTGTGCGCGGCGAGCGCGGCACCGCGAAGTCGACGGCCGTGCGCGCGCTCGCGCCGCTGCTGCCGCCGGTGCACGCTGCCGTTGAGGAGACGTTCGCGTTCGGCCCGGGACAGTCGGCGCCCGGCGGCGTGGTGGCCGCCGATGCGCAGGTGCAGTTGCGTCCGGCGCCCCTCGTCGAGCTGCCGCTCGGCGCGACGCTCGACCGGCTCGTCGGCGCGCTCGACCTGCGCCAGGCGCTCGCCGGCGATCACGCGTTCGAGCCGGGAATCCTCGCGCGCGCGCACCAGGGGATCCTGTACGTCGACGAGGTCAACCTGCTGGCCGATCACCTGGTCGACGCGCTGCTCGACGCCGCCGCGTCGGGCGTCGCGCGGGTCGAGCGCGAGGCAGTGTCGGTGGAGCACGACGCGCGCTTCATCCTCGTCGGCACGATGAACGTCGAGGAGGGCGAGCTGCGTCCGCAGCTGCTCGATCGCTTCGGCCTGGGGGTGGATGTGCACGCGCCGCGCGACACGGGCGAGCGCGCCGAGATCGTTCGCCGCCGCCTCGCCTTCGAGCGCGACCCTGCGGCGTTCGTGGCGCAGTACGCCGACCAGGAGCGCGAGCTGGCGGCGCGGATCGCCGCCGCGTGCGAGCGCCTCGACGCGGTGCGCCTGCCAGAGCGCGAGCTGCTGCGGATCGCTGGCGCGTGCGCGCAGCTGGGCGTCGACGGCGTGCGCGGCGATCTCGTCACCGCGCGCGCCGCACGGGCGCTCGCGGCGCTCGACGGCGCCGAGGAGGTCGACGAGACGCACGTCCGCCGCGCGGCCGCGCTGGCGCTCCCCCACCGTCGTCGCCGCGACCCGCTCGACGGCCGCCAGCCCGACCCCGACGACGTGGATCGCGCGCTCGGCGGCGCGCACGGCGATCGCGTACCCGACGACGGCGACGGACCAGACGACGAGCCGCCCGGAGGGGCGAGGGGGCCGCGCGAAGGCGACAGTGCCACGGCGCGCGGCGATAGCAATGGTTATACGGCCGACACCCGAGGTAGCACGGCGGCTGCGCCGAGTGATAGCCATGGTTATACAGCCGGCGAAGGAGAACCATCCAGCGTCGGCGGACACACCGAGGACACAAACGGTGACGCCGGGGACACAGACCCCTCCGCACCCGCACCCCCCCAGCGCCGCGACGCCCCTGCGCCCGCGCGCCTGCCGGCGGCGGCGCTCGAGCTGATCGGCCACGGCACGGGACCGCTCGGCCGCCGGGCGCGCACGAGCGGCCCGCAGGCGGGAGCGATCGACAGCCGCCCCGCGCATGGTGGGCGGGACGCCGATCGACAGGATGTGGCGATCGTGGCGACGCTGCACGCGCGCCTGCTGGGCGCACCTGAAGGCCACGTGCGCGCGCCGATCCGCGCCGGCAGGGAGGGCGCGTTCCTGTGCCTGGTGGTCGACGCGAGCGGTTCGATGGGCGCGCGGCGACGCCTCGCGCGCGTGAAGGGCGCGCTGCTCGAGCTGCTGCGCGACGCGTACGCGCGACGCGACCGCGTCGGGCTGATCGCGTTCCGCGATCGCTCAGCCGAGATCGTGATCGTGCCCGGCGCGCCGCTGGAGCGCGCGGCCGAGGCGATCCGCACGCTCCCCGCCGGCGGGCGCACTCCGCTAGCCGCCGGCCTGAACGCGGCCGAGCGCCTGATCGCGAACGAGGCGCTGCGCGAGCCCGGTCGCCGCGCGATCGCCGTGGTGCTCACCGACGGGCGCGTGCACGACCCCGCCCGCGAGATCCCGCTCGCGGCCGCACGCCTCGGCCGCACCGCGAGCGCGGTCCACGTCGTCGACATCGAGGACGGTCCGGTGCGACTGGGCCTCGCCCGTGCGCTCGCAGCCGCCGCCGGCGCGAGCATCCACCGTCTCCACACCCATCTCCGAGACAGGGCCGCATGCGGCCCTGTCCGAGACCGTGCATGCACGGTCTCGCCGGTCGGCACATGTGCCGACCGGAACCACACAGACGACAAGCGGGCTGCATGAGCGACGACCCCCTCAGCCGCCACAGCGCAAAGGACGTCGACGTCCCGCACCGTCCGGGCGACCGCGGCAGCGCGGAGCCCAAGCGGCGCAAACCGCGCGACAAGCCGCTGCTGATCGTGCTCACTGGCCACGGCAAGGGCAAGAGCACGTCCGCGTTCGGGATGCTGATGCGCGCGTGGGCGCGCGGCTATCGCTGCGGCGTGTTCCAGTTCGTCAAGTCGGGCAAGTGGAAGGTCGGCGAGGCGAAGGCCGCCGCGGCGCTCGCATCGTCCCCGGAGGGCGGCAGCATCGACTGGGAGAAGATGGGCGACGGCTGGTCGTGGCTGTCGCGCGACCTCGACGAGTCCGAGGCGCTCGCGCGCGAGGGCTGGGAGGAGGTCAAGCGCGCGATCGCCGCCGAGCGCTACGAGTTCCTGGTGCTCGATGAGATCACCTACCCGCTGAAGTGGGGCTGGATCGACGTCGACGAGTTCGTGCGCACGATCCGCGAGCGCCCCGGCTTCCAGCACGTGGTCGTCACCGGCCGCGACGCGCCGCCCGAGCTGATCGACGCCGCCGACCTGGTGTCGGAGGTCGTCAAGGTCAAGCATCCGATGGAAGCGGGCATCCGCGCACAGCAGGGGATCGAGTGGTAGACGTGCTCGTGATCCTCGACGGCGCCAGCGAGCCGTTGGGCGACGTGCCGACGAGCCTCGAGCGGGCCCGCACACCCGTGCTCGACCGCCTCGCGTCGGAAGGCACCGTCACGCTCCTACGCACCGTGCCGCCCGGACTGCCACCCGGCTCCGAGAGCGCGATCCCCGCGCTGCTGGGCTGGGTGCCCGACGCGCCGGTCGACCGCGGCGCCGTCGAGGCCGCCGCCCACGACATCGAGGTCGGCGCCGACGAGCACGCGTGGCGCGTGGACCGGCGCGACCGCGCCGATGCGAGCGCGATTGCGCGCGCGCTCGCCGAGTGGCTGCCGCTACATCGCGTGTACCACCTCGCCGGACACCGCATGCTCGTCGTCGGGGCCGGTCGGCCGCCGTCGCTCGGCGGCGAGCTGTTCGCCTGGCCCGCCGGCGCGATCCCGCCGCGCGTGCTCGACGAGGACACCGTCGTCATCGGCGCACGCGGCGCGGCCGTCGGCATCGCGCGCCTGATGGGCGCGCGCACGATCGTTCCGCTCGGCGCCACCGGCCGGCCCGGCACGAACCTCGCCGCCAAGGCCGCAGCGGCACTCGCCGCGATCGGCGGCGGTGACAGCGGCGGCGGGCGCGTTGCCGGTGGCGGCGGTCGTACGCGGATCACAGGTAACGGCGGCGCACGACGCATCGTGGTGCACGTTGGCGCCCCCGACGAGGCCGCGCACGAACGCGACGCCAACGCCAAGGTGGCCGCGCTCGAAGCTGCCGACGCGCTGCTGCTCGCGCCGCTCGCGGACGCCCTGCGCGCGCGCGGCGGCACGCTGCGCGTGTGCCCAGACCACGGCTGCGATCCGGCCACGGGCGAGCACGTCGACGCGCCGGTGCCGTGCCTGGACTGGACCGCCGCAGATGCAACTGTGGAACGGCCGGGCGGGTTGCCGACGGCAAGGCGGCTGACCGAGCGCGCCGCGGCCCGACCGGCGTCGGAGCCTGCGTCGGAGTCGACGTCGGCGCCGGCGGTAACCGCAGCGGGGACGGTGGCGGCGTGATCCCGCGCGTGGTCATCGCCGGCACGAGCTCGGGTGCGGGCAAGACGACGGTCGCGTGCGGGCTGATCGGCGCGCTGCGCGCGTGCGGGCTGCGCGTGCAGGGCTTCAAGGTCGGCCCCGACTACATCGATCCGAGCCACCACGCGCTCGCGTCCGCGCGGCCGGGGCGCAACCTCGACGCGTTCCTCAGCGGCCCGGAGCTGATCGCGCCGCTCGTGCGCCACGGCGCCAAGGGCGCCGACGTCGCCGTGATCGAGGGCGTGATGGGGCTGTTCGACGGCGCCTCCGGGCGCGGCGAGCTGGCGTCCACCTCGCACGTCGCCAAGCTGTTGCACGCGCCCGTCGTGCTCGTGCTGGACGCCAGCGCGATGGCGCGCTCGGCGGCGGCGATCGTCCACGGCTTCCGCGCGTTCGACCCGGACGTGAACGTCGCCGGCGTGATCTTGAACCGCGTCGGCTCAGACCATCACGAGCTGCTGCTGCGCGAAGCCATCGACCCGCTCGGCATCCCCGTCCTCGGCGCCCTGCGCCGCGACGAGCGCATCGTCACCCCCGAGCGCCATCTCGGCCTCGTGCCAGCCGGCGAGCGCGAAGCGGGTGCGCGTGACGCGCTGGGCGCGCTCGCCGAGGCGATGTCGCGGTACGTCGACCTAGACCAGATCGAGCGGCTCGCGCGGGCCGCGCCGGAGCTGTCCGGCGAGACCTGGAGCCCCGAGCCGGCCAGCGATCCCGGTGCGAGAGCCGGTGGTGCCGGTGCGAGAGCCGGTGGTGCCGGTGGCCGGATCACGACTCCCGCCGGGGGCGTGCGCATCGCGCTCGCCGCCGGACCGGCGTTCTCGTTTCACTATCAGGAGAACCTCGAGCTGCTTCGAGCCGCCGGCGCTGAGCTCGCGCCGTTCGACCCGCTCAGCGACGAGGCGCTACCGACAGAATCGGACGCGCTGCTGCTCGCCGGCGGCTTCCCGGAGGTGTACGGCGCCGAGCTCGCAGCCAACGCGCCGCTGCGCGCGCAGGTCGCAGCGTTCGCCGCCTCGGGGCGCCCGGTGCTCGCCGAGTGCGGCGGACTTCTGTATCTCGCACAGGAGCTCGACGGCCACGCCATGTGCGGCGCGCTGCCGCTGCGCGCGCGCATGACCGAGCGCCTGTCGATCGGCTACCGCGACGCGGTCGCCGCGACCGCCACGCCGTGGCTCGACGCCGGCGAGCGCGTGCGCGGGCACGAGTTCCACTACACGCAGGTCGAGCCCACGCAGGCTCGGTCGGCACAGGCGCAGCCATCGCGATCCGCCGAGGACGAGCTTGCCGCGGCGTGGACAGTGTCGGCACGCGGCAGCGAGCGCGCTGAGGGCTACGTCCGCGGCGGCGTGCAGGCGAGCTACCTGCACGTCCACTGGGCCGCGCACCCGCAGCTCGCGCGGCGGTTCGTCGAGGCGGCGCGCACCGTGCGCGTCTCGCGGCCGCCGGGCGGCGCACACGCGACACAGCCAGACGCCGCCGCCTCGGCCAAGCGCCCCGTCGCAGCCGCATGAGCCTCACGCTCGTGATCGGCGGCACCCGCTCGGGCAAGAGCGCGCGCGCCGAGCGCCTTGCGGTGGCGAGCGGGCTGCCAGTCCGCTACGTCGCCACCGCCAACGCCGGCGACCCAACGATGGCCGCGCGGATCGACGCCCACCGCGCGCGCCGGCCCGACGGGTGGGAGACGGTCGACGCGGGAGCGCGGCTCGCCGATGCGCTCGCGAATGCTGCGGGCACTTGCGTGCTCGTCGACGGCCTCGGCGCGTGGATCGCCGGCGCGATGGACCGCGCGGGCGCGTTCGAGACCGACGGCCGTGCCGCCCTGCTGCGCGTCCGCGAGGAGGTGCTCGCAGACGTCGAGGAGCTGCTGCGCGCCGCAGCGGTAGCGACGGCAAGCGGCACCACGGCGCTCGGCGAGATCCCTGAGCTTTCGCTGATCGTCGTCGCGGAGCACGCCGGCGAGGGCGTGCTGCCGGCCGACGCCGGCTCGCGCGCTTGGCTCGATCTGCTCGGCGAGGCAACGCAGCGGCTCGCGGCTCGAGCCGGTCGCGTCGAGCTGGTGGTCGCCGGGCGGGCGCTGATCCTCGGCGGCGAGTCGCGCCCACACGACGAGCCCAACAGCCTTGTCTCCTTGCGGCTGCACGGAGACCGCGCGGTGCGCCCCGGCGACGCGGACCACGCCGTGAACGTGATCGCGGGCGGCCCGCCCGAGTGGCTGCTGGCAGAGCTGCGCGCGGCGCTCGAGCGGGATGCCTGCCGCTATCCGGACGAGCGCGCGACGATGGACGCGCTCGCAGCGCTGCACTGCCGCGACCCCGAGGAGATCGTGCCTACTAACGGCGGCGCGGAGGCGCTGTGGCTGCTTCCGGCGGCGCTGCGCCCGGCGCTCGCGGCGTGCGTGCATCCGGGCTTCACGGAGGCGGAGGCGGCGCTGCGCGCGCACGGCGTGCCGGTCGTGCGCGTGCTGCGCGAGCGCGAGCGCGACTTCGCGCTCGACCCCGACGCCGTGCCGGCGGAGGCCGACCTCGTGATCGTCGGCAACCCGGCGTCGCCGTCGGGCACGCTCGACCCGGCCACGACGCTGCTCGCGCTGCGCCGGCCGGGGCGCGTGCTGGTCGTCGACGAGGCATTCATGGACCTCGTGCCGGGCGAGCCGGCGACGCTCGTGCGCGAGCGCCTGGATGACGTGATCGTGGTGCGCAGCGTGACCAAGGCGCTGTCGATCCCGGGGCTGCGCGCCGGCTATGCGGTCGCGCCCGCGCCGCTCGCCGCGCGACTGCGCGACGTGCGACCGCCGTGGTCCGCAAACACGCTCGCGCTCGCGGCGCTCACGGCGGCCGCGAGCCGCCCGGACGCGCTCGCCGCGATCGCCGAGCGGGCGGCGTTCGAGCGCGGGGATCTCGAACAGCGGCTCGCGCGCGTCGCGGGCGTGCGCACATGGCCGTCGGCCGCGAACTTCTGCCTCGTCGAGGTCGCCGACGGGCCTGCCGTGCTCGCAGATCTGCGCGAACGCCACATCGCCGTCCGCGCCGCCGCCTCGTTCCCGGGGCTCGGGCCCGGCGACCTGCGCGTGACCGCGCGCGCGCCCGACGACAACGAGCGCCTCGTCGCGGCGCTCGCCGAAGTGGTGGACACGGCCGCGGGCGCACGCGACGGCGCGCCGCTGCTGCGGGGCGCGCGATGAACGCCACAGGCACGGCCGGCACCCCCGTGCGGCTGGCGGTAGTCGGCATTGGCGCCGATGGCTGGGCGGGGCTGGGCGAGGCCGCGCGCGGCGCGGTGCTCGCCGCCGCCGAGGTCGTCGGCTCGGCGCGGCAGCTCGCGCTGCTGCCTGCGAACGTGGAGGCCACACAACGGCCGTGGCCCTCGCCGATCGACGCGCTCGTGGAGGAGCTCGTCGAGCGCGCGCTCGGGAGAGACGACGGATCGGTGTGCGTGCTCGCGAGCGGCGACCCGATGCTGCACGGCATCGGCGCGACGCTCGCGCGACGGCTGCCTGCGGACCGGTTCGTCGTCTACCCGCACCCGTCGGCGTTCGCGCTGGCGTGCGCACGCCTCGGCTGGCCCGCTGCTGAGGTCGAACTCGTGAGTGCTGTCGCGCAGCCGCCGGAGGTCGTGGCGCGGCTGCTGCAGCCGCGCCGGCGGCTCGTCGTCTACGCGACCGGCGTGGGCGGCGCGGCCGCGATCGCCGCGCTGCTGCGCGAGCACGGCTTCGGTCCCAGCCGCTTCGTCGTGCTCGAGCAGCTTGGCGGCACCGACGAGCGCATCGTCGAAAGCACCGCCGCGGAGTGGGGCGAGCAGACGGCCGATCCGCTGCACTGCGTCGCCATCGAGTGCAGCGCCGAGCTCGCCGGTGACGCCCACGACCGCAACAACGCCGCGGTGCTCCCGCTCGTCCCGGGCCTGCCGGACGACGCCTACGAGCACGACGGCCAGCTGACCAAGCGCCACGTGCGCGCGATCACGCTCGCAGCTCTCGGCCCCACACCCGGCGCGCTGCTGTGGGACGTCGGTGCCGGCAGCGGCTCGATCGCGATCGAGTGGCTACGCGCGGAGCCCAGCGCCCGCGCGTTCGCCGTCGAGCGCCACGCCGAGCGAGCCGAGCGAGCCCGCGCGAACGCCAGCCGGCTGGGCGTGCCCCGGCTCGAGGTCGTGCTCGGCGCGGCACCCGAGGCGCTGTGTGACCTGCCGGGCCCCGACGCAATCTTTATCGGCGGTGGCCTCACCTCGATGAACGTAGTCCAGCGCTGCTGGTACTCGCTGCGGCCCGGCGGCACGATCGTCGCCAACGCCGTCACGCTGGAGGGCGAACGCGTGCTGATGCTCGCGCGCGAGCACTGCGGCGGCGAGCTCGCTCGCATCGAGATCGCGCACGTGGAGCCGCTCGGCACGTTCCAGGCGTGGCGCCCGCAGTTGCCCGTCGTGCAGTGGAGCGCGCGCAAGGGACCCGTGACGAAGGCGGGGCGCGCGTGACCGCGGCGCGCGGACGCGGAGCGCGCACGTGACGGTCCATTTCATCGGCGCCGGCCCCGGCGCGCCCGACCTGCTGACGCTGCGCGCGCAGCGGCTGATCGCCTCGTGTCCTGTGTGCCTGTACGCGGGCGCACTGGTCCCACGCGGGGTGCTCGAGCACGCGCCGCCGGGCGCGCGCGTGCTCGACACGCAGCACCTCGACCTCGATCAGATCGTCGCCGAGCTGCAGGTGGCGCACGAGCGCGACGAGGACGTCGCACGTTTGCACTCGGGGGACCTTTCAATCTACAGCGCCGCTGCCGAGCAAATGCGCCGGCTCGACGCGCTCGACATCCCCTGGGACGTGACGCCAGGTGTGCCCGCGTTCGCGGCCGCCGCCGCCGCGCTCGGACGCGAGCTCACAATCCCGGAGGTCGCGCAGACGGTGATCCTCACCCGCTACGGCAAGCGCGCCTCAGCGATGCCACCCGGCGAGGAGCTCGCGGGACTCGCCGCGCACGGCGCGACGCTGACGATCCACCTTGGCGCGCAGGCGATCGACGAGATCGCGGCAACGCTCACGCCGCACTACGGGGAGGCGTGCCCGGTGGCGGTCGTCGCGCGCGCGAGCTGGCCCGATGAGCTGGTCTTGCGCGGCACGCTTGCGACGATCGCCGAGCAGGTGCACGAGGCGGGCGTGCGCCGCACAGCCGTTATCCTCGTCGGCCCCGCGCTCGCCGCGGAGGGGTTCCGCGACAGCCACCTTTACTCGCACTCGCGACGCCGGGAGGATCGGCATGGACCTGGCTCATGATAAATCTCACGATCATGAAGACAGCCAAGATCACACGTGGGGGACAGATTTCAATCCCCTCCAGCATTCGCCGCCGATGGAACACTTCGACCCTGGCGCTCGAAGACCTCGGAGATCGGGTCGTGCTCAAACCTGCACCCGACGATCCTATTGCTGCCGCGCGTGGCGCTCTAACTGGAGAGCTATCGATGAGCAGTGGACAATTGCGCAAGGCCGCGCGGGGGGCCGAGGCGGTGGCCGAGCATCATCGACACACGGCCAAGTGAGCATTCTGCTAGCGCCTTTGCGCTGATCGCGCTGCTGGCGGACGAGCCAGCAGCGACCAGGTGGAGGCGCTACTGCGTAAGGCGAGGCAGCGATCACGGCGGTCCCCCTCGCCGAGGCGCTCGATGTGCTCAAACGTATCCAAGTAGCTCTGCGGCACCGTAGCCTTGAGGTCTACCGGGCTCTGCTCTGCCCCCGGCCGCAAAACCCCATATAATCGAACGAGCGGCATTTCCGGGCATCTAGTCGCTGGTAGAATCCTGGGGGAATACGGTGCGACGGCCCGGTTTTGGGTGTCCTGCGCCTTTAGCGACCAGACAGGGGACCGTCATGCCGGAGACGACTAGGCCTGCCAGGCGAACCAGCGTTGGCTGCGATGTGAGGGCGCGGCCCATCGCGGCGCTGATCCTGTGGGCGATGCCAGTCCTAGCTGCCGCCCTAACGATGGCATCCGCCTTGATACCGCCAGTCGCATCAGCCGACCAGCTCCCTGGCCATCTCTACTCGATTGCCGGTAGGGGATCGTTGGAACCTGAAGACGTACCTGCCACCGAAGCAAACCTTGGCCCCTTGTTCGGGATTTCGCCGACCTCCGGCGGAGGGTACCTCCTCACGAGCGATAGCCGTGTCTTTAGGGTTTCGGCGAGTGGCATCGTCTCGGTCGTGGCCGGAAACGGCGAACGCGGCTTCTCGGGTGACGGCGGGCCGGCAACGGACGCGGAGCTTTGCTATCCGGCGGACGCGGTCGAAGAACCTGACGGTGGGGTTCTGATTGCTGACGCCGGAAACAACCGCATTCGTCGCGTCGCACCTAACGGTACGATCACCACCGTTGCCGGCGCAAGCTCATTCAGTGAGCCACCCGAAGTGCCGTGCGCGATCTTCATCGGGTACACGTTCAGCTGCCAGGATGACGTGTCGGCGCTGTCGGTGCCTGCGCCAGGTTTTGTCGTGGATGACCCAGAAGGGGGCTACATTTTCTCGGTCGCGGATAACAGCGGCTGCGGCCCCGGGGCGGTATACCGTGTCGATTCGGAAGGGATCGCACGCCGCGTCGCTGGGGGAGGGACGCAGGAACCGACTAACGGTGCTGATGCGCGCGAAGTCCACCTTGATGCGGTCGAAGGGTTTGGCGGTCGTGCTCCGGCACTGGCTCTCCGGCCCGACGGCAGTGTCCTGATCACCGGAGACGATCGGGTTTTCGAAGTCTCGCCGAATGGGACCATCGACGTGATCGCTGGCACTGGATCGGCCCCAAACGATCTCGACACAGGTGATGGAGGTCCAGCGACCGCCGCCAATCTCGCTGGTCCTGTAGCGCTGGCAGTTGCCCCTTCAGGAGCGGTCTTCGTCGCGGACTACCTAGGGGTTCGGATCCGCCGCATAGACCCTACCGGAATCATCACCACGGTGGCCGGGAATGGAACCTGGGACCCGTACGACGAAAACGCAACTGGAGCCTTGGCGTCGGCATTCCCGATTGACCTACCCGTGGGTGTGGCAGTACTACCCCAAGGAGTTGCATTTACCGGCCCGACCGCCGAGCGCGCACTGCTCATTGCTGGCGCTCCACCATCGGTCTCAATCACCGTTCCTGCATCGGGTGCCGTGTATCCCGAAGGCGCAGTAATCGCCGCTAGCTACGAATGCAAAGAGGGCACCGATGGCCCTGGGCTGGACCCCGAACCGGAAGGCTGCGACGGTACGGTCGCGAACGGGGCCGCAATCAGCACCGTCGGACCCGGTGAACATGATTTCACGGTCAAGGCCAGCAGCAGCAACGGGCTGAAAGAAGAAAAGACGGTGGTCTACACCGTCGTTCCGGCCCCCACCCTAACGAGCATCGAGCCGGGCGCGGGTAAAGCGTCAGGCGGCACGCCGGTGCAGGTCAAAGGAACGAACCTGTCCGGCGTAACCGAAGTCAGGTTCGGCGGGTCGCCGGTCAGGGCGACTTGTATCGACACAGAATGTTCGGCTACGTCCCCGGCGGGGACAGGCACGGTATTGGTCACCGTGGAAACAGCCGGCGGCAACAGCAATTCGGAGTCCTTTGTGTACGTGCCGACCAGTCCACCGCCAACAGTCACCGCCCTATCGCCAAAGACTGGGTCTACAGCCGGGGGGACGCTGGTCACGGTCGCGGGCACCAATTTCACGGGCGCAGAAACAGTCATGTTCGGCTCGACCTCGGGTACCATAAGGACGGTCTCGGCAACGTCGGTGACGGTTGAATCGCCTGGTGGAACCGGGACCGTGTACGTGACCGTGAAGACCCCTAACGGGACCAGCCCGGCAAGCGGCAAGGGCGCCAAGCATGCCAAGTTCAAATTCAAAAAGCCGAAGAGGTAACCGGCGCGCACGAACCTCCCGCTCCAGACCAGATTGCTGCGCCGAACCTAGGTAGCGTGGTCGTCCTAGTCTTTCGCAGCGTAACGGAGCTGCTCTCGCTCGATTGGTGAATGCATGCCGCGGGTCAAGTATCGGCGCTCGCGCGGTTGTAGAGCCCCTGATGTACTCGAAGACCACGACGAGAGTTCTCGTCGTGTTGGCACGGCTCATTATCTGCGACCTGGCTTAGCCTCAGCCGCGTCCCCACCGAGCTCCCCCGTAGTCCGCAAGACCACCCCCCGTTCCTCGGCCTCGATGGGGGTCAACATCGCGTTGGTGCGCTCCAGATCCACCGCCGCCGCGCCCATCGATGACCAATCCACCCCAGCCGCCCACTGCTGTGCCCGCGCCAGCACCCTGATCAGCGCGTTCGGCGACGCCAGCCGCGACATCACGCGCAGCGCCTGCACGTAGTCGTCGCGGTAGACGATCGGGATCATCAGCCGCTGCTGTCCGGCGGCACTCAGCTCGGCGTTTGCGAGCGCTCGCGCCACGCGGCCATTCCCATCCGAGAACGGGTGCACCTCCGAGACCAGGAACATCGCGAACACCGCCCGTGGAAATCCCGGCTCGAGCGCACCGTAGCGCTCATATCCGCGTCGCAGCGTGCCGCGCACGCGCAGCGGCGCGACGAACTCGGTGCCGCCGGCGCGGTTCGCCCGCGTCTTGAAGTGACCGGGGCGCTCCTGCGGGCGCCCGCCCATGATCCGCGCATGGAACAGGCTGAGCAGCGACAGCAGCTCGTCCGCGTTCGCCGGGGTGCTCGCGCGCAGCGCCGGGTCGCTCACCAGGTCGAACGTGCCGAGCACGTCGTGCGCGTCCTGCGGGCGGTCGACCGGCACCACCGCGCGAAACACGATGTCCTCAGCCTCCGCGACCGTGAACTCGGTTCCCTCGATGAAGTTCGAGAAGTACGCCTCGTAGAACGAGAACGTCGGCGTGACGCGCTCCGCCGCGGGACGGCTCACGGGCACGCGTTCGTGCAGCGCCGCGAACAGCACGTCGAACAGCGCGAGCCGCGCCTCGTCCCAGCTTTCACCGGCCTGCGCGGCCCTGCCCAGCGGGCTCGCCAGCCGCGCCTCGCGCGTGCCGAGCAGCGCACCGATCAGCGCGGATAGCTCCGCCAGCTCGTGCTCGCGGTCGAGCTCGCCGGCTAGCCGCGCGGCCTCGTCGCGCAACCTGTTCAGCTCGGCCTCGCCTTGATTTGAGAACAGCCCCTCCAGCTGGACCTCGAGCTCTGCGCGATCGAGCGTCCGCCGGGTACCCGAGCGCGCGCGCGAGCGACGCATGTTGTCGAGGAACCGCCGCGGCCACGAGCTCAGGTACAGATCCTCGCCGAGGAACGGCGTGTCGCCCGACACCGGACCAGCACCTCGGCGGCAGTTCAGGACGAGGCCCGGCAGGCGGACCACGCGGGGGGTCTGTGCGCACAGGAAGACCGAGCCCTCCGGGCCGGCCGGCCGCGGTTCGAAGGCCGTACGGTCGACGATCACCGCGCCCGGGAAGATGCCGGCCGCGACCTCCCACACCCGCCGGCGCAGCACATCCTCCAGCGGCTCGTCGAGGTTCTTTGTGTACAGGCGGCCGCTCACGTGCCGGACACGCCCAGCGCGCAGCAGCTCGCGTACAGCCCGCGAGGTCGCGGTCGACGTGAAGAAGACCTCGTGCTGCTCATCGAGCGAAAAAGGCGTCTTAGCGGGCATCGAAGCGGCCGTCTATGAGAAAAAGTCGTCGTAAGAGACGAGAAATGTCGAAAAACTTTGCGTAAGACTAAGAATCACGTCCCTGCACAGCTTACGAACATTTTTTCGACATATCGGCCCGCTTACGAACAAAGATTCGCCCTGGGGGCATTTTCCCAGCCGCTTACGAACAAAAATCGCCGCTCACACCCCCCCGCCGCAGCAGGTACGCGTCCATGATCCAGCCCTTGCGCTCGCGCGCCTCGCCTCGCCTCCGCACGATCTCATCCGCCACTTCGCGCAGCCGCCCGGACACCAGGATCTCGTCGGTCATCCCCAGATACGCGCCCCAATGGATCTCGATCTCCTCGTCCTCGAGGTGCCTGAACGAGCAATCCGCGTCGAGCATCACCACCACTTCATCGACGCCCGCGGGGAAACCCTCCGCGAGCAATCGCCCGGTCGTGATCTGCACCGCGCGGCCGACGCGGTTCAGCGGGATGCGGTGGCGCGCCGTCAGCGCCTGCACGCTGCTGATCCCCGGCACGACCTCGTGCTCGAACGCCACCGCTCCGCGCGCGAGGATCTGCTCGAGCACCGCCAGCGTGCTGTCGTACAGCGACGGGTCGCCCCACACCAGGAACGCGCCGCAGCCGTCCTCGCCGAGCTCGTCCGCGATCGCACGCTCCCACAGCTCCGCGCGCCGCGCGCGCCAGTCCTCGACCGCCGTCCGATACGCCGGCGTCGTGCGGTCACGCGGCGGATCCGCGATCTCGACGATCCTGTACGTATGCCCGTCGATGTAGCGCTCACAGATCTCCCTGCGCAGGCGCACCAGCTCGTCCGTCTCATGACTCTTCTCGATCACGAAGAACACGTCCACTTCGCCCAGCGCTCGGACCGCCTGCATCGTCACGTGCTCGGGATCGCCCGCGCCGATGCCGATCACGAGTACCCGCCTCATCGCCCGGTCCCGTCGATCGCCGACGCGCCCCGATTCGGCATCCGTGCACGCCGACTCGCCAGTCGCGCACGCCGACTCGCCCGTCGCGCGCGCCGAAGGGGCGCCGCATGATCCTCGTGCTCGGCGGCACCGCCGAGGCGCGCGAGCTTGCCGGCGCGCTCGACGCCGACGGCGTGCACGTGACCTCGTCGCTCGCCGGGCGCGTGTCGCGTCCGCGGCTGCCCGCCGGGACCGTGCGCATCGGCGGCTTCGGCGGCCCGCACGCGCTCGCGCGGTGGCTCACCGAGCACGGCGCCGTCGCCGTCGTCGACGCCACCCATCCGTTCGCCGAGCGCATCTCCGCCTCCGCCGCAACCGCCTGCCTGCGCGCCCGCGTGCCGCTGCTGCGCCTGCAGCGACCCGGCTGGAGCGAGCAGCCCGGCGATCGCTGGCACTGGGTCGATGACCTCGACGCCGCCGCCGCCGCGATCGACTCGCTCGGCGAGCGCGTGCTGCTCACGACCGGCCGTCAAGGCCTGTCCTCGTTCGCCGACGTACGCAACGCGTGGTTCCTCGTTCGCTGCGTCGAGTCTCCCGACCCACCGTTGCCGCCCCGCCATCAGCTGCTGCTCGACCGCGGCCCCTACACGCTCGATGGCGAGCTCGCGCTGATTGACGCACACCGCATCGGCCTCCTTATAACCAAGGACAGCGGCGGCACGCACACCGAGGCCAAGCTCGACGCCGCCCGCCGGCGGGAGCTGCCCGTGATCGTCGTGCGGCGCCCGCCGCGGCCCGACGTCGCAACCGTCGCCACCGTCGCCGACGCGCTCGCCTGGGCGCGCGAGCAGGCTCACGTTGCCTCGCCGGTCGTGCGCGCGGCCGACGCTCATGCCGGGTAGCGCCTGGGCGTGTACACGCGCGGCAGGTGCCCGTCGTGCTCGAGCGTGCGCGTCGTCGAGGAGCCAACGATCAGCAGCGTGCGCATGTCCACCGCGTCGAGGTCCAGCGCGCCGAGCGTCGTCACCGTGACCGACTCGTCCGTGCTGCCGACCGCGCGCGCGACGATCACCGGCGTCGCGTCCGCGCGGTGGCGGCGCAGCACCGCCACCGCGCGCGCGAGCTGCTCGCGGCGCGTGCGCGACGCCGGGTTGTACAGCGCCAACACCAGGTCCGCCGCCCCCGCCGCGTCGACGCGGCGCTCGACGATCTCCCACGGCTTCAGCTGGTCCGACAGCGAGATCACGCAGAAGTCGTGGCCCAGCGGCGCCCCCACCCGCGCCGCCGCCGCCTGCATCGCCGACACGCCCGGCACCACCCGCACCTCCACGTCCGCCAGCGCCGCGTCCCCCTCCAGCGCCTCCAGCACCGCCGCCGCCATCGCGAAGATCCCCGGGTCGCCCGACGACACCACCGCCACGCGCGAGCCCGCCGCCGCCAGCTCCAGCGCGTGACGCGCGCGCTCGCCCTCGACGCGGTTGTCGCTCGCATGCCGGAGCTGCCCGCGCCGCTCCGGCACCCGCGCCAGGTACGTCTCATAGCCCACCAGCTCGTCCGCCGCCGCCAGCTCGCCGCGCGCCTCCGGCGTCAGCCAGTCCGGGCCAGCCGGGCCGAGGCCCACGACCGTCACCGATCCAGGTCCCGATCGTTCCGACTTGTAACGGTCTTGCGTCGGCACCAGCACGAGCGACATGTATGGCACCTCGCCGTCGACCTCGCGCAGCGGCGCGATCCGCTCCTCCTCGGAGCTCGCGCGCTCCACGTAGATGCCGCGCTCGCCCGCGCCGGCCGCCTCGACCGCGCCGCGCACCTTCGCAAACGTGCGCCCCAGCTTCATCACCACCGCCGCGTCCGCCGTGCGCAAGCGTGCCGTCAGCTCCTGCGCCGGCAGCGTGCCCGGCAGCGCCATGAACACGTCGTCGCGCTTCACCAGCGGCGTGCCAGCGGCGGCCGCCGCCGCGCTGAAGCCCGTCACCCCCGGGATCACCGTCGTCTCGAACCGGCCCGCCAGGCGCTCGTGCAGATACATGTACGAGCCGTAGAACAGCGGGTCGCCCTCGCACAGCACCGCCACGTCGCGGCCCGCGTCGAGGTGCTCCGCCAGCGCCCGCGCCGCCTCGTCGTAGAACTCGCCCAGCGCCGCCTCGTAGCCGCCAGGGTGATCTGTCATCTCCGTCGTCACCGGGAACTCAAGCGGCAGCTCGACGTGCTCCGTGCGCAGATGCGCCGCCGCGATCCGCCGCGCCACGCTGCGGCCGTGACGCGCGTTCGGGTACGCGATCACGTGGACCGCCGCGATCACCCGGCACGCCTTGACCGTCATCAGCTCCGGGTCGCCCGGGCCGACGCCAACGCCGAACAGGCGGCCCGGCGTCACTCGGCCTCGCTTGCCAGCGCGTTGACCGCCGCGACCGCGATCGCGCTGCCGCCGCGGCGGCCGTGGACGACCAGGTGCTCGAGCGCCGCCGGATGCTCCGCGAGCGCGACCTTCGACTCCGCCGCGCCGATGAAGCCAACCGGGACGCCGATCACAGCAGCCGGGCGGGCGCCGCCCTCCTCGACCATCTCCAGCAGCCGGAACAGCGCCGTCGGCGCGTTGCCCACGACCACCAGCGCGCCGTCCAGGCGCTCGCGCCACAGCTCCAGCGCCGCCGCCGTGCGCGTCGTCTCCATCCGCGCCGCCAGCTCCGGCACCCGCTGGTCAGACAGCGTGCACAGCACCTCGTTGCCCGCCGGCAGCCGCGAGCGCGTGACGCCCGTCGCGACCATCGACGTGTCGCACAGGATCGGCGCGCCGTCTCGCAGCACCGCCTGCGCCACAGGGCCGAATCCCGGTGAGGCAGCAACGTCGGCGGCGAGGTCGACCATGCCGCACGCGTGAATCATGCGCACCACGACCCGTTCCAGCACCGGCTCCAGGCCATCGAGGTCCGCCTCCGCGCGGATCGTCGCAAACGAGCGTCTGTAGATCTCCGCGCCGTCGCGCTCGTACGCGATCACGCTCCGGCCTCCGCATACTCGGCGCCGGCGACAAAGCGAATGCCCACGTCCGCCGGCTCGCCGCAGCGGCGCTCACAGCCCGACCAGTGCTCCGTCGGCGAGCTCGCGTCGCGCAGCGCCGCGCGTGCCGTCGCCTCCGCGCGCACGTCAACGAGCGCGCGTGCGCAGGCGCCCAGCCCGGCGCACGCCGACAGCCCCGCCCAGCCCGATGCGTCGGACGCCACAAGACCGATCCGCTGCAGCTCGTCGAGCAGGCCCGGCGCCGCGGACGCGGGCACGTCGACGACAGTCAGCGTGCGCCATGGTGATACACGGACTCCAACGTCGTCCACGCCCGTGCGCCCCTCGACACCCGCGCGCCCGGCGAGCTCCACGAGCTCGGCGAGGCGCAGCAGCTGCTCACGCCCGAGCCGCGCCAGCGGCGGCAGCACCGCGACCGCGAGCAGGCCGTCGCGCTGGACGTGAGCTCCGAGGCGCCGAGCGTTGCCGGCGGGCACACGCAAGGCCGCGACGCCATCCAGGACGTCGAGGCCGAGCCGACGTGCAACGCGGAGTGCGCCGCCGCACAGCTCACGCACTCGCCAGGCGCCGTCCTCGTCCTCGCGCCGCGCCGCCAAGAACGCATGTGCTGCGCGCAGCGCCGCGGCGGGAGCATCTGCCGGCGTCACAGCGAGGCCCGTGGCGCGCCCGTCGAGGTACAGCCGGAACGCGCCCTCCGCGCGCCCGGCCCCGCCGCGCTCGGCGACCAGCTCGACGTCGGCGTGCAGCGGCTCAAGCGCTCGCGAGCCGTCATCGACAGCGAACAGGAAGCGACCGGGCAGCTCCGCGAGCGCCGGGTCTGCGCACAGCGCGCGATCGAGCGCGTCGACGATCGGATCGACCTCGGCGAGCGCCGCGGGGCCGCGGCCCGCGAGCGGTGCCGCGAGGATGTTGCGCACGCGGTCGTGCGCCAGCGACGGCAGGAGGCCGCCGCGCGTGAGGAGATCTGCCAGTGCGTGCTCGCCGCCCTCGGGCAGACCACGCACTTGCAGTCCCGCTCTCGAGGTCAGCTCGACGATGTCGCTGCCCAGCGACGCCGCCTCGGCGAGCGCCCCCAGTGCACGCGCGTCGAGCCGGCCTCCTGGAACACGCACGCGCGCGAGTTGCCCGTCGGCGGCAGCATGCAGGCGCAGCACGCCCGGGCAGGCGTCGAGCGTCTCCACGTCGCGTGCTGCACGCGTCGCAGCCATCACGTCCCCCCACGCTGCTCGGCGCTGCGCGCCGCCGCAGCTTCCCAGCGCGCCTCGACCCGTCCGAACCGCCAGATCGTCAGCGCCATCGCCCACACGAGCACGAACAGCCCCACGACCAGATAGCCGGCGGTGTTGAGATTGAAGCTGGCCATGTAGTCGCCGAGCCAGCCGTGCAGGTGCAGCTCGGTGGACAGCAGGCCGACGATCTCGATGCCGCCCACCAGGAACGCCACGCCGATCGACAGCGCCGTGATCGTGATGTTGTAATAGACCTTGCGCACGGGCCGCGCGAACGCCCAGCCGTATGCGAAGTTCATGAACAGCCCGTCGATGCTGTCGCACAGCATCATGCCGCCCGAGAACAGCAGCGGCAGCGTCAGCACCGCGTACCATGGCAGGCCCGCGGTGACGGCGGCGGCGGTGCCCGCCAGCAGCAGCACCTCCGTGGCCGTGTCGAAGCCGATGCCGAACACGAAGCCGACGAAGAACAGCTGCCACGTGTGCTCGATCGAACGCATCATGCGCCCGAAGAAGCGGTACATGAGACCGCGCGCGAGCAGCTGCGCCTCGAGCTCCTGTTCGTCGTAGACGCCGCGACGCATGTCGCGGAAGACCCGCACAATGCCGACGAGCACGGCCAGGTTCAGCGCCGCGATCATCCACAGGAACGTCGCCGACAGCACCGTGCCGGCGACGCCGCCGGCGGTCTCAAAGCCGGAGCTCGGTGTCACGACCGCCTTGAACACCGCCCGCGCGGCGACCGTGACGCCGACGCCCACGACCATGATCACGCTCGAATGGCCCAGGGCGAAGAAGAAGCCCGTGCCCAGCGGCCGCCCGCCATCGGCCATCAGCTTGCGCGTCGTGTTGTCGATCGCCGCGATGTGGTCCGCGTCGAACGCGTGGCGCAGCCCGAGCGTCCACGCGGTGACGGCGACGCCGATGCCGACGCCCAGTCCGTCGTAGCGAAAGTGGTGCGGCAGGATCGCCAGCGCGAAGATCCCCCAGCCCAGGCCATTGACAGCGGCGATCGTCAACAGCATCGCGCCGACGCGGGCGCGCTCGGCGCCCGTCAACGACCGCCACGCCGATCCGATGCGCGCTGCTGTTCCCGTCATGGCCATCCTCCCGTCGCGCCTGGAGGACGAAGGAGCCCCTGCGCCGGCGGCGCACGAACCGCCCTTCATCCGAGGACTGGATTCGTCGACGTCGAGGTAGGCGACCGGGCTCGTCCCCCTGGGGGGCTTCACCGTTGCGGGACAGCGCCGGAGTCTGACCGGACTTCGCTGCGCTCAGCGTCACGCCGGGCTATCCCGACGCGTGCCGATCCTACCAGCGCCTCCGCGCGGATGGGATCGCGCCCACGTAGGACTCGCTGGGACGATTTCGCTATGCACAACTATCGCGGGGATCGGATCTCGGGCGCGCGAAGTTGCCGCATCCGGCGGGCATAGGATGCCCGTATATGAGCGCACTTGGCGCAACGGGGATGCGCGGGGGAAGGCTAGCCGGGAGGCGCATCCTGATCGTCGGAGCCGGCCAGCAGGACTACGGCCTGGAGGACGCCCCGATCGGCAACGGGCGCGCCATGTCGGTGCTGTTCGCGCGCGAAGGCGCGGCGCTCGTGCTCGCCGACGTCGACGCCGCCAGCCTCGGCGTGACCGACGCGATCGTGCGCGGCGAGGGCGCGCAGTGCGTCAGCGTGCTCGCCGACGCCGCCGAGGAGGCCGGCATCCAGGCGATGTTCGAGCAGGGCAGCGCCGCGCTCGGCGGCCTTGACGGACTCGTGATGAACGTCGGCATCGGCGCCGGGCTCGGATTCGCCGGAACCACCGTCGAGGACTGGGACCGGGTGATGGCCGTCAACCTGCGCTCGCACTTCCTCGGCTGCAAGCTGGCGCTCGCGAGCTTCGGCGAAGGCGGCACCGTCTTGCTGATCGGCTCGCTCGCAGGCCGTGAATCGATGCCGATCCCATCGTACGCCGCGTCCAAGGCTGCGCTCGAGGCGGTGTGCCGCAACGCCGCCGTCGAAGGCGCGCCGCACGTGCGCGTCAACGTGCTCGCGCCCGGCCTGATCGACACCTCGCTGGGCAGGCTCGCCACGCGACACAGCCCCGCCCGCGCCGAGGTCCGCATCCCGGCCGGCCGTCAGGGCAGCGCCTGGGAGATCGCGCGCTGCGCGCTGTTCCTGATCGGCGAGGAGTCCTCGTATGTGACCGGCCAGACGCTCGTGGCCGATGGCGGCCTGAGCGTCGCTACGCGGAGCTGACCGCGGGCTGGCTGGGCCGGGGCCGTACTGCCGGCTGGGCGTCGAGCGTTGCCCGGGCGTCGAGCGTTCTGACTACGTAACCACGAGATCGTTACGTTCTGTAATCGTTACATCTTGTAATCATTACAATCTGGAATGATCTCGTAATCGTACACATACAGCGGCCACCTCAGGCGAACGTTGCCTGCTCGAGGTCCGGCTCCTCGCTCGTCTGCGTCTCCTCCTGAACCCCGCGCTGCAGACCGAGCAGCGCGACAACCGCCGCCGCCGCCATGACCGCGGCCATCACGTACAGCACCGAGCGCGTCGCGTAGGCGAAGTCGAGGCGCACGAAGTGCGGGATCGAGGCGACGCTGCCGCTGCCTGACTGGGACTGGGAGAGGCTCGCCGCCTCGGCGTGCGCGCGCACACTGGAGAAGCCTTTGGCGATCAGCGAGCTGGCGACGCGCGAGCGCAACTGCGAGACGAGGATCGTGCCGAGGATCGCCAGGCCGAGGCTGGCGGCGTAGTTGCGCACGGTCTGCGTGATGCCGGTGGCCTCACCGTAGGAGAGCCTGGAAGCGCGGTTGACGGCGTCGGTGTTGGCCGGCCCGAGCATCATGCCCACGCCGGCTCCGGCAACGATGATGTCTATCTGCTGGGAGCCGAAGTCGAGGCCGGTGACCTTCCCCGCCCACAGCCAGAAGCCCACGGCGGCGATGGCGCAGCCGAGCACGACCGGGCGCTTGGCGCCGATGCGGTCGAGCATGCGCCCGCCGATCTGCGCGGCGATGACGAAGCCGATGAAGAAGAACAGGATGTACTCGCCGGCCTCCGAGGGCGTCTTGCCGAGCGCGATCTGCGCGTACTCGCTGGCGAAGAAGAACACCGGTATGAACACCACCATCGAGATGCCGAGCACAACGTTCTCGACGAGGAACGCGCGGATGCGGAAGATACTCACCTGCATCAGCGGCGAGGCGGTGCGCGCCTGGACGAGCGAGAACACGACCAGGATCGCGGCGCCGACGGCGATGCACGCTCCAGTGGCGGGGTCGCCCCATCCCCAGACCGCCGACTGCTGGAAGCCGAACACGCTCAGCGCGACGCCGCCGGCGATCAGGACGAGGCCGCGGTAGTCCATGCGCGCAGCCTTGTGCAAGGTCTTCGGCTTGGAGATCACGATCAGGAGCAGCGCGACGATCGCGACGGGGATGTTCACCCAGAAGATCGCGCGCCACGTCCACTGCGTCAGATAGCCGCCGAGGATCGGGCCGATCGCGGTCAGGCCGCCGGCGATGCCGAAGAAGATCGCAAGCGCTTTGCCGCGTTCGCGCAGCGCGAACGTCTGCACGACGATCGCGAGCGCCGCCGGGAACATGATCGCGCCGCCGGCGCCCTGAACGACTCGGAACGTCACGATCCACGCCTCCGCGAGGCTGCCCTTGGGCGTCAGCCCGCACATCGCCGAGGCCGCCGCGAACACGACCACGCCGAGGGTGACCATGCGGCGGTGCCCGACGGTGTCCGCCAGGCGGCCGCCGAACGCGAACAGCGCCGCCAGCGACAGCAGATACGCGTTGACCGCCCACTGCACGCCGGTGCTCGTCAGGTGCAGCTCCTTCTGCACCTGCGGCGCGGCGATCGACACGATCGTCTGGTCGATGAACGTCATCGCCACCGCGAAGATCATCGCCGCGAGAATCAGGTTGCGCGGCGCGTCGCCGGGGCGGCTGACGTCGGTCGTGGCGGCTGCCGCGCTGCCGTTGGTCGTCACGACGCCTCCGAAGCTGAGCCCGCGGCCTCGGCCGCGAGCGCGTCGAGCAGCGTGGCCATCTGCTCGAGCGTCTGCTCGTGTCCGGAGACGTCATAGACGCTGGCCAGCTCGCGCGGGTCGCTGTGACCGAGCAGCACCTGCTCCCCCTCCCGCCAGATCAGCATCCGCAGCGGCAGCTCGATGCCGATGCGCGGATCCGCCCGCATCAGCGGCGTGCCGCTGCGAGGACTGCCAAACAGCACGACCTCCTCGTCCGCGAGCTCCAAGCCGACCTCGCGCGCACCGGCGGCGTGGTCGATCTGCGCAAACACCGTCAGCCCACGCTGCTCGATCGCCTCGACCAGCGAGCGCATGGTCGCGTGGTAGCTCAGCGAACTCGGCGTGACGATCATCAACGCGAATTTTGCACGATTCTACTGAGACGGGAGGCGCGCCCTCGGGGCGGCACACGGAGGTTTGACATATTCCATCAACTGGACTAACGTTGCCGCCGGATGTCCACGCGCGTGCGGATCCTCGCGCGGCCCGCGCCTCCGCGCGCGGAGGCGCCTGCGGCAGCGCCCGTCTGAGCGGCGGACTCAGCCGAAGGCAGCGCGCGCGGCCCTGCCGCCGACAGCCGACAGCTCCGTGAAGCCGTAGCTCCCCTCGCTGAGCAGCTCGCTCGCGACCTTGACCGCCGCGCCGTAGGCGGCGAACGCGAAGCCGCCGCCGACGGAGATGCGCTTGACGCCCAGGGCGGCCAGCTCCGCCACCGCCGGGGCGCCCGCGCGCGCGAGCACGTTGACGGGCAGCTGCACCGCGGCGAGCAGCTCGCGCAGCTCCTCGGGGCTGTCGAGCACGGGCGCGTACAGCACGTCGGCACCGGCCTCTTCATAGGCCTGCAGCCGCGCGATCGTGTCGTGCAGGTCGGGGTTGCCGCGCAGGTAGTTCTCGGCGCGCGCGGTCAGCACGAGGTGCACGTCACCTCCGTGCGCCGCCTCGGCGGCGACCGCGACGCGCTCTGCCGCCTCGCCGATGTCATACAGCCGCTGCTCGCGCGGGTCCCAGTCCTCGATCGAGCAGCCCGCGAGGCCGGCCTCGAGCGCGAGGCGCACGGTCTCCGCGACGCCGGCGGCGTCGACGACGAAGCACTCCTCGAGGTCCGCCGACACTGGCACGTCGGTCGCGGCGACGAGCGCGGCGGCGTGCGCGAGCGACTCATCGCGGGTGACGCCGTAGTCGAGGCGCCCGAGGCTGGCGGCGTAGCCGCTGCTGGTGGTGGCGAGCGCCTCATAGCCGAGCGCTACGAGCAGCTTTGCCGAGCCCGCATCCCATGCGTTCGCCAACAGCAGCGGTCGCTCGCCGCGGTGGAGCTCGAGAAAGCGGGCGGCCTTGTCAGTTTGCGTGGTCATGCGGCGATCCTCTCTGAGTCGTTTGCGGTGCGGGTGTCGCGCTTGGAGCGCACGGCGGGCAGCGACGCCCACAGATGTTGCACGGCATACGCGCGGTACGGCCGCCAGCGCTCGGCGAGCTTCATCGCGCTCGCGGGCTCGCCACTGTGCCCGAGCTGCTCGAGCGCGTGGCGCACGCCGAGGTCGCTCGGCAGGAACGCGTCGGGGTCGCGCAGCGCGCGCATGGCGATGTATTCGGCCGTCCACGGGCCGATCCCCGGCAGCGTGAGCAAGCGCTCACGCGCCTGCACGCGATCGGCGCCGGCGTCGATCACGAGCTCCTCGTCTGCGAGCGCGCTGACGAGCCCGAGCAGCGCGCGCCTGCGTGCGACGGGCATCGCGAGCGTCGCGGGGTCCGCGTCGGCGAGCGCGGCGGCCGTGGGGAAGACGTGCGTCACGGTGCCTAGCGGTCGCTCGAGCGCCTCGCCGTGCGCGGCCGTCAGACGGCCGGCGAGCGTGCGGGCGCCGCGCACGGAGACCTGCTGACCGAGCACGGCGCGGACGGCGAGCTCGTGGCCGTCCACCGCGCCAAGCACGCGCCGTCCCGGTGCCTCGCGCACGAGCGCTCCGAGCACGCGCTCGCCGCCGAGCACCTCGGCCACGCTGTCCGGATCGGAGTCGAGGTCGAGCAGCGCGCGCGAGCGCTGCATCGCGGCACCGAGGTCGCGCAGGTCGGCGAGCCAGTAGCGCGCGTGCACGTGGCCGTCGGCGGGGCGCAGCTCGACGACGCCCGCGCCGTGTGGCAGGCGCAGGCTGCGGCGGTAGGCGCCGTCGAGCAGCTGCTCGACACCGGCGACGGCGCGCAGCCCGAGGAACGCGATCAGGCCGTCGGCGTCCAGCGGCGCGCGGTAGGGCAGGCGCAGCGACAGTGCGCCGCTGTCCTCCGGGCGCCCGTATCTGCGCGCACGCGTGCGCAGCTCGCTGGGCGTCAGCGCGAACACCTCTTGAATCGTCGCGTTGAACTGGCGCACGCTCTGAAAGCCCGCCGCGAACGTCACATCGGTGATCGCCAGCGACGTCGTCTCGAGCAGAATGCGAGCGGTCTGCGCGCGCTGCGCGCGGGCGAGCGCGAGCGGGCCAGCGCCGACGACCGCGACGAGCTGACGGTGCACGTGGCGCTCGGCGTAGCCGAGCCGGCGCGCGAGGCCGCCGACGCCCTCGCGGTCGACGAGGCCGTCCGCGATCAGCCGCATCGCGCGCCCGACGAGATCCGCGCGCAGGTCCCACTCGGGCGAGCCCGGCGTCGCGTCCGGGCGGCAGCGCTTGCACGCGCGAAAGCCGGCCGCCTGCGCGGCCGCCGCGGACGCGAACAGGCGCACGTTCTCGCGTTTGGGCGTGCGCGCGGGACAGCTCGGACGGCAGTAGATGCCGGTGGTCTTCACGCCACAGAACACCCACCCGTCAAAACGCGGATCGCGCGCCTCGACGGCCTGCCAAACGCGATCCGAGTCGAAGTCCACGCACGCACCCTGACACACCTACACGTGCATATCTAGCGGGAATCGGACCTGTATGAAGAAGGACAGAAGAGGGCCGAAAACCGCGAGCTTCCCACGCGCGGCTCTGCAATCTTCAGGGGCGAGCGCAAGTATCCTCACGGGCCTGCGAGTAGCGATCGTCTCCGATGTGCACGGCAACCTGACCGCGTTCGACGCCGTCGTCGCGGACGTGCAGCGGCGTGCCCCGGATCTCGTGCTGCACGGTGGCGACCTCGCGCTGATGGGCGCGCAGCCGGCGCACGTGATCGACCGCGTGCGCGAGCTCGGCTGGCAGGGCGTCGTCGGCAACACCGACGAGGTGCTGTGGCGGCCCGAGGAGCGCGAGCGTCTGCTGGCGCTCGCTCCCGGGCTGGGGCCGCTGCTGAGGCTGATGTTCGAGCAGTACGCGCCGGCAACCGCCGCGCTGCTCGGCGCCGAGCGGATCCGCTGGCTGCGCGAGCTGCCGGCCGAGCAGCACGTCGCGGATCTCGCGCTCGTGCACGCCGCGCCCGGCGATCTGTGGCGCGCGCCGATGCCAGACGCCGACGAGCAGGAGCTGTCCGACACGTACGCGCCGCTCGACGCAACCACGGCCGTTTACGGACACATCCATCGTCCGTTCGCGCGCACGCTCAGCGAGCTGACGGTCGCCAACAGCGGCAGCATCGGGATACCGCTGGACGGCGATCCACGCGCGTCCTACCTGCTGATCGACGACGGCCGGCCGGAGCTCATCCGCGTCGACTACGACATCGAGCGCGAGGCCGCGCTGCTGCTCGCCAGCGGCTACCCCGACGGACCGCGCCTGGCCGAGATGCGCCGGCTGGGGGCGTTCCTCCCGGTGTCTGTGGAACCTCTCGAGCCATGAACAGACGTCTTACACTCGTTTGTAAGACAGATGCCTAGAGAACGCTCGACTGGCGATCGCCGCACCCATCGGGACGCGCTGCTGGATGCCGCGAAGGCGCTGCTCCGCGAATCCGGGCGCGACGAGATCACCGCACGCGACCTCGTCGCGGCCTCCGGTACGAACCTCGGGTCGATCGGCTACCACTTCGGGGGCAAGGACGCGCTGCTCGACGAGGCCGCGCGGCTGGTGTTCGAGGAGTGGGCCGAGGCCGTCACGACTGCGTTTCGCCACGACCCGGACGTGACGACGGCGGAGAGCGTCACGCGGTCCCTGGAGCGGATCCTCGATGACTTCGACGTGCTGCGCCCGTCCTTCGTCGGCTTCCTGGGAATTGCGGCTCGCAGCTCGCGCTCGCCGGAGGTTCGCGATGAGCTGGCCGCCCACTACGGCAGGCAACGCCAAAGGGTTGGAAGCATGATCGCCGACTGGCTCGGCCCCGATGCCGACCCCGCGTATGCCAGCAGCATCGCCACCTTGTTGATGGCTGTCAGCGACGGCCTGATGCTGCAGCTGATGATCGACCCGGCGAGCGTCCCCTCCAGTCGAGAGCTACCGGTTGCATGCAGCTACGCCGTCTCACGCATGCAGCGGCCGAACAGCGATCGTCGTGCGTGACAGCGCGCAGAGTCGACCGTCGTCGTCGGACATCTCGACGTCCCACACCCATGTGCTGCGACCGGCATGTCGACGCCCGGCCGACGCATGGATGGTGCCGTCGCCGACCGCCCGTATGAAGCTCGCGTTGTTCGACAGGCCGAGCGCCGTGTTACCTTGCGCCGCCACGGAGAGGACTGTAGCGATGGTCGTGATCGACTCGGCCATCGCCATGTAGACCCCGCCGTGCACCAGCCCGAGTGGCTGCCTGTGCTGCGCATCGATCCGAACCCGGGCGCTCACCTCCTCCTCACCGCAGCTCACGAATTCCAGGCCGTAGAGCTGGTCGAAGCCGGTGACCCAGCGATTGAGCTCGGCAGCGTCGATCATCCGACTGGTCTTATACATAAGTGTTATACGTTTGTCTAGATCCGTGTCCAACACGGTCTTCGATCGAACCGCCTCAGGCGCGACTACGACGGAAGGATGCGGGGCAGCAGCGCTGGGACGTCCTTGATCGAGTCCACGATCGCCGTCGGTGTGACGCGCGCTTTGAGGGCGTCCTGGCGGTACTTGCCGGTGCGCACGAGCACGCCCGGCAGGCCGGCCGCCATCGCGCCGCCGACGTCCGCCTCGAGGTCGTCGCCGACCATGATCCCGCGCTCCAGCCCCATGTCGGCCATCGCCGCCAGGAAGAACTCCTGCGCGGGCTTGCCCACGGTCACCGCCTCGTGTCCGCTCGCGTACTCGAGCGCCGCCGCGTACGCGCCGACGTCCAGCGCGATGCCGTCGGCGCGGCGCCAGTAGCGGTTGTGCTGCAGCGCCACCAGCTCCGCTCCGTCCATCATCGCGCGGAAGATCTCGTTGAGCACCTCCGGCGTGAAGCCGTCGCCGAGATCGCCCAGGATCACCGCGTCGACGTGCCCTCCCGGGGTGGCCGTCTCGAGCGCGTCGAGATCCTCGCGCAGGCCGTCGCTGACGTACACCCTGATCGCCTTGTAGCCGCGCTCGCGGCAATGTCGCTGGGCCATCGCCGCCGGCGTCAGCACCTCCTCCAGTGACACGTCGAAGCCGAGCTCGAGCAGGTGCTCGCGGACGACGCGCCGCGAGCGCGACGTCGTGTTCGTCATCAGCCGCACGCCCGCGCTGCACTCGCGCAGCTTCTTGAAGGCCTCGTGCGCGCCCGCGATCGGCTCGTTGCCCACGTACAGCACGCCGTCGACATCCAGCAGCACGCCGATCGGGCCATTCGCACCAGCGGTCATCGTCGAACTGTAGAGCGAGGAGCCAGCGCGGGTGCTTCCGACGCTCACGTCAGCTGCGGCATGACCTCGGCGGCGATCAGCTCGAGCTGGTCGATGTCGTCGAGGTCGATCACCTGCAGGTACGCGCGCTGAGAGCCGGCCTCAGCGAAGCCGGCCAGTCGCTCGAGCACCTCGGCGGGGCTGCCCGCGGCGCCAGCGCTCCTCAGCTCCTGCAGATCCCTGCCGATGCGCTCGGCACGGCGGCGCAGCTCGCTGTCGCTCGTCGCGCAGCAGACAGTGATCGCGTGCGAGTACACCAGCGAGTCCGGGTCGCGCTCGGCCTGCTCGCAGGCGGAGCGCACTCGCTGAAACTGCGTGCGGGTGCGCTCGACGTCGGCAAACGGGACGTTGAACTCGGCCGCGTAGCGCGCGGCCAGGGCCGGCGTGCGCCTTGCGCCCAGGCCCCCAACGATCAGCGGCGGTCCGGAAGGGCTGGCCGGCCTGGGCAGCGCCGGACAGTCGAGCAGCCGGTAGTGCGCGCCCTCGTAGGAGAACCGCTCGCCCGGCGGTGTCGCCCACAGGCCGCTGAGGATCGCGAACTGCTCCTCCAGCCGGTCAAAGCGCTCGCCGAGCGACGGAAACGGAATGCCGTACGCGGCGTGCTCCAGCTCGAACCAGCCGCTCCCCAGCCCCAGCTCCAGCCTGCCACCGCTCATGGCATCGACCTGCGCGACGGCGATCGCCAGCGCGCCCGGCAGCCGAAACGTCGCCGACGTCACCAGCGTCCCCAGGCGAATCGTGCTCGTCTCCCGCGCCAGAGCCCCCAGCGTCACCCACGAGTCGGTCGGCCCCGGCAGCGGATCCCCCGGCCTGATCTTCAGCAGATGATCCGAGCGGAAGAACGCTCCAAAGCCGAGCCGCTCCGCGGCCAGGGCGCTCGCCAGCTGCTGCTCGTAGCTGGCTCCTTCCTGGGGCTCCGCGAAGACTCTCAGCTCCATCGCTGGAACATAGCGCTTGACGTCGGGTGGGCGGTTCGCTCGCGGCGCCGATCGTGCGCCACGGCGAGGAGGGCGCCGCGGCGCGCGCGTCAGCGCTCGCGTCGGGGCATACGATGGTCGGCTGTGAGCCTCGCCAGCGCGGTCATCGCCCGGCGCCTGCGCCTGCCGCGCGCGCAGACCCACGACGTCGTGTGCGAGCGCAACCTGCGCGTCACGATGGACGACGGCGCGGTGCTGCTCGCCGACCGCTACGTCGCGTCCGGGAAGAGCCACGAGCCGCAGCCGACGGTGCTCGTGCGCTCCCCCTACGGACGCCAGCAGCTGTTCGGCCTGATCTTCGGACGGCTGCTCGCCGAGCGCGGCCTGCAGGTCGTCGTCCAGAGCGTGCGGGGCACGTTCGGCTCGCAGGGCACGTTCAGCCCGTTCGACGAGCGCGCCGACGGCCTGGCCACGCTGCGCTGGCTCCGCGCACAGCCCTGGCACGCCGAGCGGATCGGCATGATCGGCCCCAGCTACCTGGGGCTGGTGCAGTGGGCCGTCGCGCCCGACGCCGGCGACGACCTCGCCGCGCTCGCGATCCAGGTCAGCGCCTCGCAGTTCCACGGCCAGACCTACCTCGGCGGCGGCCTCGCGCTGGAGACCGCCGCCTCGTGGCTCGTGCTCGTCGCCGCCCAGGAGCGCCGGCTGGCGCCGCTGGCGATGATCCGCGGCCTGCGCCGGCTGCCGTCGCTGTTCGCGCAGCTGCCGATCGGCGAGCTCGACGCGCGCGCCACCGGCGCCGAGGTCGCGTGGTTCCGCGAGGCGCTGGCCAACCCGCTCCGCGACAGCGTCTACTGGGTCGCCCGCGACTTCGCCGCGGGCGTCGGCAAGGTGGCCGCGCCGGTGCAGCTCGTCGGCGGCTGGCAGGACATCTTCCTGCCGTGGATGCTCGAAGACTTCGCCGCGCTGCACGCCGCCGGACGCTCGCCGCAGCTGATCATCGGGCCGTGGACCCACACCTCACCCGGGATGCTCGCCGCCGGGCTGCACGGTGGCATCGGCTGGCTGCGCGCGCACCTGCTCGGGGACGAGCGGCTGCTGCGGCCGTCCCGCGTGCGGGTGTTCGTCACCGGCGAGCGCGCGGGCGGCGGCTGGCGCGAGCTGCCGAGCTGGCCGCCGCCGGGCACGGTCGAGCGCCGCCTGTGGCTCGCCGCCGGCGCGCGCCTGCAGGACGTCGAGCCGGCCGGGGACGCCGGAGGCGGAGACGAGGACCACGGCGACGGGGACGAGGACGCCGGGGGCGGGGACCGCTACCGCTACGACCCCGCCAACCCCACGCCGTCGCTCGGCGGGCCGGTGCTGCTCACGCGCGAGCCGGTGCTCGACAACCGCGCGCTCGAGGCGCGCGACGACGTGCTCACCTACACCGGCGCGCCGCTGCACGAGATCGTCGAGGCGATCGGCCCGGTGCGCGTGGAGCTGTACGTGCGCGCCAGCTCGCCGTACTTCGACCTGTTCGCGCGCGTGTGCGACGTCGACACGGACGGCGCCTCGTGGAACGTCTGCGACGCGCTCGTCCGCGTCGCGCCCGGGCGCTTCGACGCGGCCGACGACGGCGCCGTGCGCGTCGCGTTCGAGCTGTGGCCGACCGGCCATCGCTTCGGCGCCGGCCACCGCATCCGCCTGCAGGTCTCCTCCGGCGCGCACCCGCGCTACGCGCGCAACCCCGGCACCGGCGAGGAGCTCGCCACCGCGACGGCGCTCGAGCCGGTCGACATCTGCGTGCTGCACGACTCCCAGCATCCGTCGGTGCTGGTGCTGCCGGCCACGCAGCCTCACGCTCAGCAGCCGTGAGCCCGGCCTCACAGGAGAGGCGCCGAGCTCACAGCAGAGGCACCGAGAGTACGATTGGATCTCTGGGTCCGCTGATCCCCGACGACAGTTCGCGCGCTGCCCGAGTGTGGCGTCGCGCGCGCGGCATCACCGTCGAGGTCGTCGTGCTGGCGCTGGTGACGGCGCTCTCGCCCGTGCTGTTGATCGCCGCCGTCGCAGTCGACATGACGCTGTGGCTGGCGCGCCGCAAGCCGTGGATGGCGGTGCGCCTGCTCGCGATGCTGTGGTGGTTCCTCGTGGGCGAGCTGTACGGGCTGCTCGGCCTGTTCGTCATCTGGGTCGCCTCAGGCGGGCGTGACAGCGCGCGTCGACGCGACCGCGTGTTCCGGCTCAAGCGCCGCTGGCTCGGGAGCCACCTGGCGGGCATCCGCGCACTGTTCAACCTGCGCTTCGAGGTCGAGGACCTCGAGCTCGCTGGGCCGGGGCCGGTGCTCGTGCTGATCCGCCACGCGAGCATCATCGACAACGCGTTGCCCGACGTGATCATCGGCGGCGCGCACGGGATCGGCTTTCGCTTCGTGATCAAGCGCGAGCTGCAGATGCTGCCGACGATCGACATCGGCGGGCGCTGGGTGCCGACGCTGTTCGTACGCCGCGCGTCCAGCGACACGCAGGCGGAGATCCAGCGGATGCGCGCGCTGACCGTCAACATGGCCGCGAGCGACGGGTTGCTGATCTACCCCGAGGGCACGCGCTCCACGCCCGCCAAGCTCGCCCGCGCCAAGCAGATCATCGCCGAGCGCCAGCCCGAGATCGCGCCACTTGCCGCGCGCCTGCAGAACCTGCTGCCGCCGCGGCTCGGCGGCACGGTCGAGCTGCTCGAGTCCGCGCGCGGTTCAGACGTCGTGATCTTCGGCCACTACGGCCTCGACGGCTTCGAGTACATCAGCGACATCTGGTCCGGCGGGCTGATCGGGACGACCGTGCGCCTCAAGTTCTGGCGCTTCCCGGCGGCCGACGTGCCGCGCGAGCGCGACAAGCTGATCGTGTGGCTGTACGAGCGCTGGCAGGAGCTCGACGACTGGGTCGGCGAGATGCGCTCGGCCGGCTCGGCCGCGCTGGCAGCTTGACGCGAGCGGGGCCGGGGCCGGGTCAGGCGGTGTCGTACACCTCTGGCTGCCACAGCACGTCCACGGGCGCCAAGCCGAAGGCGACCGCCGCGGCAGTCGTGCCGGCGAGCAGGCCCTGGCGGATCGCGCGGCCCGAGAGCTCGATCTGAGCGACGGCCGGCGTGCCCTGCAGCGGTGCGATCTGGACCAGGGCCGGGTCCTCTGCGGCGATCCGCTCGAGGTGCTCGGCTTCGGCGTTGTAGCGATCCGGTCGCTCCTGCATCAGCGGCGCGAGCGCCGGGTGCGCCGTCCTGCGCGCGAGCTCGATCAGCGCGCGCGGGTAGGGATCCCTGCGGAAGTCGCTCGGACGCGAGCGCAGCACGAGCACATGGGTGGCCTCTTCGGCCAGCGCCGTCGCGTAGGGCAGCGACTCGATCAGGCTGCCGTCGGCCATCGGCTTGCCCCGAAACGACACCGGGGCGTCGGAGAGCAGCGGCAGCGAGCAGCTCACGCGCACCGCGTCGATCAGCTCCTCGACGTCGACGAAGTCGCGGAGCACCTGCGACGTGGAGGTCGCCAGATCGACGCCGAGCGCCCGAAACGACGGGCCCGCGGCCAGGCCCGCGGCGTCATACGGCTTGCGGTTGGAGATCAGCTCGTCGAATAGGAAGTCGAAGTCGAAGACCGCGTGCCCGGTCAACATGCGCAACGGGTTGGCGAACTGCGGATTGGCCGTGTCGAGATAGTTGGTCGAGCCGAGCGCCGCCTGGCCGGCCGCCGTGAACGATCCGTTCAGCGCGCCCGACGAGGTGCCGTAGATGACGTCGACCGCGTCGATCAATCCCGCCTTCTCGAGCAGCAGGCACATCCCCCCGGAGATCACGCCCCGCGACCCACCACCCTCGATCGCGAGGGCGATGATTGCCGAATCCGCCCGCGCTCCGCGGCGGCTGCCGTCGGCCACGCGCGTGAGCATCAGCTCGATCAGCGGGTGCCGGTCCCCGCGCGGGGGCGGGAGGGCGTCGCGAGTGACTGCGCTGCGAAGGCTCACCCGCGCCGCGGAGCGGTGGGCAGGGTGCCGTCGGGTTCCTCGGCGCGGTCGATGTCCACAGGTATAGAGGGTTCCCGGCGACGCGCACTGGCACGCGTCGGTCACTCCGGCGCCCGTGCCGCCCATCCGCTCCAGCGCTCGACGTCAATCGCGAGCACCGAGCCCGCCGGCCGCTGCTGGGGATACCTGCGCGCCAGGAGCTGGACTGCGCTCCTGGCCTCAGACTCATCCAAACACAGCACCCGCGCGGTGCCGTCGGCGCGGGCCCACCACAGCGCGTCCCAGTCGGTGTCGTCGTAGTGGTCTGCGAGGACCGAGACGCGCGGGTTGGCTCTGACGTTCGCCAGGCGGCGCAGCTCGGTCGTGCGCTTCGGCTTGGCGTCGACGACGCTGTAGATCGTCTCGCCGGCGAGGGCGAAGACGATCGGCACGAGGTGGGGCTGGCCGTGCGCATCGACCGTCGCCAGGCGTGCGACGCGCGCTTCGCCGAAGCGGCGTCGCGCGTCCTCGACGGTCACTCGCCGTGGAGCTCGGCGATCGCGTCCTCCCAGCGCTCGAGCGCGCGTTCGACCGGTCCCTGCGTCGCCGAGGGAATCCAGCGCACGACCCGCCGCACGCCGGCCTTCTGCAGCTCCTCGAGCGCCGCCGCCTTCGCCGGCGCGCCCATCACGATCACGTCGATCGGGCGATCCGCGCGCGCCCACAGTTCCCGCGCTCGCGCGAGCAGGTCTTCGCCCGTGTTGTTCGGCAGCCAAGCGTCGCCGAAGCTCAGCACACGGTCGAGCACCGTCGGGCCGTTGCCACCGACGAGCACCGGCGGGTGCGGCCGCTGCGCCGGCTTCGGCCACGACCAGATGCGCTCGAAGTCGACGTGCTTGCCGTGGTAGCTCGCCTCGTCCTGCGTCCAGATCGCCTTCATCGCCTCCACCCGCTCGGCCATGATCGCCATGCGCACGCGCGGGTCGGTGCCGTGGTTTTCCATCTCCTCGCGGTTCCAGCCCGCGCCCACGCCGAACTCCAGGCGCCCGCCCGACAGGTGGTCGACGCTCGCAACCTCCTTCGCCGTCGTGATCGGGTCGCGCTCGATCACCAGGCAGATGCCGCTGCCGATGCGCAGCCTGCTCGTCGCCGCCGCCGCCGCCGTCAGCGCCACGAACAGGTCATAGGAGTGGAAGTATTTTCGCGGGAGGTCGCCACCCGCCGGGTACGGGGTGGCACGGCTCGCCGGGATGTGCGTGTGCTCGGGGAAGAACAGCGACTCGTGGCCGCGCTCCTCGACCAGGCGCGCCAGCGCGCCGGGGCTGATGCCGTCGTGGGTCGGGAAGTAGCCGATGCCGAAGTCCACGGCGTCCAGTCTACGTCGTCAGCCATGCCAGGCCGATGCGCTACCTTCCAAACTGGAGATGCCGCTGGCTACCTTCACGTTCGGCGATGCGCTGCTCTCGATCCTCGAGATCGGCTTCCTGATCCTCTGGATCTGGATCGCCATCACCGTCGTCGCCGACATCTTCCGCAGCCACGACCTCTCCAACTGGGCCAAGACGCTGTGGATCCTGTTCATCATCGTCTTCCCGCTCATCGGCGTCCTCGGCTACCTGCTGATCCGCGGCCACAAGCTGCACGAACACCAGGCTGAAGACCGGTCGCAGTACGAAGCGTTCCGGGCGTTCACGCAGCGGGGCGACGGCGCAGCGGCGAGCGTACAGGCCAGTGGCGGCGCGTCGGGGAGCCATGCCGACGACCTGCAGAAGCTTGCCGATCTCAGGGACCGGGGCGTGCTGACCGACGACGAGTTCGAGCGGGCCAAGGCCAAGGTTCTGGGGTAGGGGCGGCGGGCCCTACGAGGGCTGCGCGCTACCCAGGCGCGTCCTGACGAGACCGGTTTGTCGGGTTTTGTTTGCGAAGGCAGACAGAGCCCGTCGCGGCGAGCGCGCGGCTGCGGCGCGCAGTCCGCCTGTAGTCTGCCGAAGACCGGCGAGCCAAGGCTCGGCACCAAGATCGCAAAGGAGATAGCGAGAGATGACCGGATTGCTGCGGCGGAAGCGATTCAATGCGCGAGGACGCCGGGGGCGCCTGCTGGCAAGCTTGATGACGTTGTCTGTGCTGGCCACGGCGGGCCTGGCCGCGCCGGCTGGCTCCCTGGCGCGCACCAGCGGGGCGAAACCCCTCATAGAGGGCGGCGAAACTCCCGCGGAAGGCACCTACGGCTACGTGGGCCGAGTTATCGGCAACGCACCGGAAGGGGAATTCCTCTGCTCGAGCAGTCTGATCGCTCCCCAATGGGTGCTCACGGCCGGTCACTGCGTCGGTCCGGCTAACGGCGGAGCGGTCTATGCGGCGTCGGACTTCAAAGTCACCCTCGGGGCGGTCAACTGGAAAAAAGGCACCGCCTACGGCGTCAGCGAAGTGTTCCGCAACCCCGGTTACCTGCTCAACTGGAAGCCCGAAGATCTCGTCCGTGACGACTCGGGGCTGCTGCGCCTCAGCACGCCCTCAAGCGTAACACCGATAGCGCTGATCTCGGCCGCCCGCTTCGCGAGCGAAATCAAAGACGGGACGATCGTCAGCGCCGCCGGCTGGGGTCTTACGACGCCGAACGCAGAGGAATTCACGGAAACGCTCAAAGTCGTCCACGGGCTCAAGGTGCTCGAAGAAAACGAGGCCGAAAGCGAAGGCAACAAAGTCCTGATCGGCACGGAAGCCGCGAAGGGTACCTGCCCGGGCGACAGCGGCGGGCCGTTCATCGACTCGCGCGGGGAAGAGATCGCATCCACAAGCGCCGGCCCATCGAACGAGTGCAACCATACCCAGGCGCAGAGCATACCCGCGGTCTACGGCTGGATCAGAGAAACGATCGGCCCTGACGTAACCTCCTCGCCCGCATCGACGGACGCGGCGGTCGGCGACAGCGTCACGTTCACGGTCGCGTGCACCGGAAAACCGGCGCCGATCGTCCAGTGGCAGCTGTCAACGAACGGCGGCACGAGCTTTGCCGAGATCGAAGGGGCGACCGGCCCCTCATATGTCACGCCCGCGGCGACACTCGCCATGAGCGGCTATCAATACCGCGCGGTCTGCAGCGGCTCGCTGGGCGAAGAAGCGAGCGCCGCGGCGACCCTGACCGTCTTCCCCGTCCCCACGGTCACCGCGCTCTCGGTGAAGAAGGGGACCACGGCGGGTGGGACGATCGTGACGGTCACGGGCACGGGGTTCACCGGCGCCACCGCCGTCAAGTTCGGCACCGTCGAGGCCAAAAGCTTCGAAGTCAGCCCGTCGGGAACGACGCTCACAGCCGTATCACCAGAACAGGCGGCGGGCACGGTCGCGATCTACGTGACAACACCGGGCGGAACGAACACCGCCGGCAAGAAGGACAAGTTCAAGGTCAAGACGGCCAAGAAGTAATCGCTTAATGGTGGCCCGTGCGAAGGACACGGGCCACCACCCGGCGGGAGTGCCACGACCTCGTCTACGGTGCCTCGTGTTGCGGAGAAAACTAGCCTCAGATCGCGGAACAGCCGGTGGACGCCAGTCGCGGAATCTAGACTCGCAAACCCGGAATCGAGCCGGGCACGCAGGTGCTCGACCCGATGACGCGCGATGTCTAACATCCTAGATCGAGATGTTCAACGTCCCGATTGCCAGTGCCGAAGCGGGCAGCACCCGGCGCGGATCTGCAAGCAGAAGCTCGCCGCAGTTCGACCCCGTGGTCCGTCCCGGGCATCTGCGGTTTCCGTGTAGGTCTACACTCAGCTCATGGCTGTTCGGCCCTGGCCGACATTGCCCGATGAGGATCGTTGGCTTGCCGGGCGCCCAGCGCGGCGTCCTCGAGCCGAAGCCCACGGGCGCGGCGCGCCGCACGCAGAGCGGCACCGAGCTCGCCTGGGGTTGATGCATCGATTGTCTGCGACATTTCCCGATCGGGACAAAACTAGCATTTGTGGCAGCTTCCGGGCCAAATTGTCCCGAACGGGATTTCCGGCCAGAGGCTAGGTTTCCCTCCGCAGGGCGCAACATCTGCTTTTGTTTGTTTCTTCAAGGATCGCTTCGAGCTGGCCTCCGACACCGAGCAGCGCTACCTCGCGGCGATGGCCAACCTCGGGGACGGGCGTGTGCGGTCAGCTGATGCGGCGCTTCGCGCGGGGTACAAGGATCGGGGCAGCACTTCCGGGCTGCGCGAGAGCCTGCTGCGGAAGGATCTGGTCTACAGCCCGCGGCGCGGGCTCGTGGACTTTACGGTGCCGTTGTTTGCGGGGTATCTGCGGTCGCAGCATCCGCTGGCTAGTTTCACGGACGAGTAGCGACGGGCAGCCTGGGCTTTGTCTGGCTTTGTTTGCAAGCGCAGACAGACTCCTGCGGCGTGGATTGCAAGCAGGAGGTCGCCGGCTCGATCCCGTGATCCGTCGCGGGCATCTGCGGTCCCCGTATCGGGCTACACTCAGCTCATGGACGTTCGGCCCTGGCCCGCATTGCCCGATGAGGATCGCTGGCTTGCCGACACTATGGATCGGCGGCTCCGCGACAGCACGCAGAGCGCGGAGCAGTTGCGTTCGCGAGCGCACGAGTTGCGCGCCGAGGCGGAGCAAAGCGACGTATCGGGGATACGCAACGCAGCTTTGGCGCTCGCAGAGCGCTACGAGCAGACAGCAACCGCCCGGCTGTCGACCTGAGGGGCCGCTACTGGCGTGCTCGACTGACGAGGTCGAGCAACTCAGCGGCAATCTGATTCTGTCTGGCGCGGAGCGCCACGAGCGCCGGAGCAAGCTCTCCGAGCTCGACTTCTAGACGCTCGACGGTGCGTTCGGCTGCCGGCGGGTCCAGCAGCTCTTGCTCAGCCCACTCGCGCTCCAGACCTCGCAATCGGCTGGCCAGCGCCGGCATCCGCTCGAACACCACGGCCGCGGATTCGCGCAGAAGCTTTCGAGTGTGCTCGCCAGCAGCGTCGAGTTCCACAAGCTCACGGTGCAGATCGGCGACATACTCATGGGCAATCCTGGCGGCCGCGAAGTAGCCGTCCAGTTGCCCGAGCGGCCCAGGTCTGTCAATCATCTCGCCAGCGTCGCAGCCACCGCGGTCGAAACGCTCGTTGCCAATGAAGAGAACCGTGACCGCAGCTCAATGCCCTGACCACGGCTAGGCGGGAGATCGCCTCTTGCCTACGGGCCGCACCGTGCGACCGGCGCCGCGCTCTCTTTGGAGATCAGTCGAACAACCTGTCCTCGACGTCGGGCCAGTAGCGGTAGAGCGCCTTGGCTTGGTCGAGGACGAGCTGGGTGTAGTGGTTTAGGTCGTCGGGGCCTCCGCCTGGCTGTTTGCTCGACTTGTAATTGTGCCTGCGCAGCAGCCGCTTGATTTTGACTCTGATGGCGGCCTCGCTCGACTCTCGGTCGGCCCAGTCCACGCTGAGATCAGCGCGGATGCTCTGGACGAGGTCGTGCGCGATCGCGGCGAGCTGGGGGTCCGCATGCTCGGACTCGATTCCGCCGGCGAGCGCGTCGTAGAAAGCAGCCTCATCGACAGTCAACCCGAGCTGCTCGTGGCGTCGCCGGGCGCCACGGAGACTCTTGGCGATCTCTACGAGCCGGGCGACTACCTCTGCGCTTGAGATCTGCCGGGTCTCGTAGCGGCGAAGGACCGCGTCGATCTGCTCGCTGAAGACCCTGGCTTGCGTCTGGCTTGTGCTGCGTCGGCTGCGGATCTCGCCGCGGAGCAGCTTTTCGAGTAGCCGGACCTGGACGTTCGGCTGCTCGACCTTCGCTGCGATGGAGTCGAGAAACTCGTCGGAGAGCACGGAGATCTCTGGATGCTCGCCATCGGCGACATCGAGGATGTCGAAGATCTCACCGGCGGCGAGCCCTTCGGACATGAACTGACGCACTGCCTGCTCAGCGGCCGGGCTCGCCTGGCCGTCCGTGCCCGTGATCTTGCGGACCTCGGCTGCGAGCTTGTTGAAGAACCCGACTTCGTCGCGGAGTTCAATCGCGGCTTGTTGGGTGCGTGCGAGCGCATACCAACTGGCGAGCGCCGCCTGCGCATCGAGAAATTCGCGCGAGCGCTCCTGGCTTCCGAGGAGGTAATTGTAGGCATCGAGGAACAGGCGATCGGGCTCTGCTGCGAGGTTTAGCTCGCCCTGCCGGTAGCCGATTGGGTACAGCATCGCGCACAGCACCTCGTAGCTCTCCGAGAGCCCGCGTACTGCCTTGTGCGCGGGGATCACCGGGTCATCCAGCTCGGTGTCGTCATATGCGCGCAGCGACGCGCGCAAGTCCTCGCCGATGCCGATGTAGTCAACGACGAGGCCGCCGGGCTTATCTCGGAACACGCGGTTGACGCGGGCGATTGCCTGGAGTAGCCCGTGGTCTTTCATCGGCTTGTCGATGTAGAGCGTGTTCAGCACCGGGGCGTCGAACCCGGTCAGCCACATGTCCTTGACCACGACGATGCGCAGGTCGTGGTGCTCGTCGCGGAAGTCGGTTGCGAGCCGTCGCAGCTCAGGCTTGGAGCGCCGAAAGCGCGACACGGCCGGCGGGTCCGTTGCCTGCGCAGAGATCACGCACGTGACCGCGCCCTCCCCGAATCGCTCTTGCAGCAGTGCGGTCAGCTCCGCTGCTACCCGCCGCGAGTACGCCACGACCATCGCCTTGCCATCGAGTACTTCACAACGGGCGGTGAAGTGACTGTGGATGTTGTCGGCGAGCCGCGCCAGCCGGTCGGGTGCCCCGACCACTCGCTCCAGCTTCGCCCAAGCCGTCACGAGCTTGCTCGCGGCGTCCGCCTCCTCACCTTCGAGCACCTCCTCGACGGCCGCAAGCTGCTCCATGTCCGCTTCAAGCGGGATCTGACGAGACTCGTAATAGATCGGGACCGTCGCGTGGTCTTCCTGCGCTTCACGTATCCGGTAGATCGACACGTAGTCCCCGAAGACCACACGCGTGGAGCGGTCGGCGCTCTCCACCGGCGTGCCCGTGAACCCGATCCGGGTCGCGTTCGGCAAGGCGACCGTGATGTTCTCGGCGTAGCTTGCATACTGGGAACGGTGCGCCTCGTCCGCCATCACGACGATGTTCTGCCGCTCGGAGAGAACCGGCATCTCCGGGCCAGCACTCGCCGGAGCGAACTTCTGAATGGTTGTGAACACCACGCCGCCCGCCGGTACGGCGAGCAGTTCGTGCAGGCTCGTTCGGCCGCCGCTGATCTCTTGTGCCTGCACGCATGCCGCAGCCAGGCTGGTGCCGGTGAAGGTGTCGAAGAGCTGGTTGTCGAGGTCGGTGCGATCCGTGACTGCCACAACCGTCGGATTCTGGAAACGCGCATCACGGCGAAGCTTGTTGACGAAGAACACCATCGTGTAGCTCTTGCCGGCCCCCTGCGTATGCCACACCAGCCCACCGCGCTTGCTATCACCCATCGCCGCAGCCACCGACTCGACCGCAGCTTCCACAGCGTGGACCTGGTGATACTTCGCCATCACCTTCCACGTCCGCGCACCATCTGACTCGAACAGAAGGTAGTCGCGGACTAGGTTGAGGAATCGGGCAGCCGCGAATACGCCCTCGATCATCACTTGGAGCTGCGTCTTGCTGCTATCGCTTCCTCCCAGCGTCTTCCATTCGGCGAAGTGCTCGGCGGGAGTTGTAATAGTGCCGACACGCGCGCTGATGAGGTCTGAGATGCCGACGATCTCGACGTATCGATACAGGCCGGGGATCGTGTCGGTGTAGTGTGCCACCTGGTTGACGGCGACCTGCGCCGAGTCATCGGTCCCCGGCGCCTTCAACTCTATTTGCCCGAGCGGTAGGCCGTTGACGAACAGCAAAATGTCGGGGCGTCGGTTCTTCGCTCCCGCGATCACCGTGAATTGGTTGACCGCAAGAAACTCGTTGTTGGCAAGGTCGTCGAAGTCCACCAGCCAGGCGTGCGCGTGCTGCTCGACATGGTCATCATCGACGTAGGAGATCGGAACTCCGGAGAGCAGCAGCTCGTGAAAGCCACGATGGTCCTCGATCAGCGCCGGCGAGGTGCCGGTCATCGCCAGCTCGCAGACACGCTGCACGGCGTCTGGCGGCAGCTTCGGGTTGATGCGCGCCACTGCCTGCCTTAGCCGCTCGATCAGCACGACATCCGACCAGATCTTTCGCTCGCCGCTTGGCGCGTCGGGCGCAAGCTCTGGGCCGTGGACGTGCGTCCAGCCCGCCTGACGCAGCCAGTTGAGCGCTGGCTGCTCGACGAGGACGCCCTCGCTTGTGGCGGACACGGTCAGCGCACCGCCATTGAGACCTCGTCGATGACATTCTCCAAAGCCTCGTCGATGTCGTGCGTTGCGGGCACTCGAAGCTCGCCCGAGATAAGCCTCGGAATCAGAAGGTCTCTCAGATCCGCGAGGGTCTTGGACTGCCTAGCGTTGCGGAGAATCCGCGTGATCAGGGGCGCGAGCGCTCGCTGCGCTGGGGAGAGGATCTCTGCGTTTGGCGGCGGCATCGGCAGCCCCTTCACGGCGTTTGAGTTCAGTCCCGGAATCGCGACGCCTGTACCCCGCCGACGCATTTCGTCGACGAGGCGATTAGATCGTAGCCACATATAGAGCAGATCCTGGGAATACGGCTCCTTGACCCTCATCCGGTAGACGTGCTCGTTGATCGCCGCTCGGTCGAATGGGAACCCCTCGCCAATCATCGAGACGTGCGGTTCGAATTGACCCGGGCGACCGCCGTCCTTGTAAAGCAGCACATCCCGATCCGCGAGTCGGCCACGCCTGAGCTTGTCGTAGTAGTCGTCAGGGATGAATTTGAGCTTCGCGTAGTCAAATGTCCCCGCCGCGACGATGCTCTCGGCCCCGATACTCGGCACACCCGAAGCTATTCCCTTCACGCCGCCCCTTGGCCGGTTGCCGGTCTCCAGAACAGACAGCACATCGCCAAGCGTCGCCTCGCCCATGCTCGGGGACTCGGACGTTGCTAGCGCGCACCGCAGCCTCTCCATTACTCCGTGACACACTTCGTCGAGAGTCCGGCCGGCCCTCTCGTTGCTTGCGATCTTCTCGTCCAGCGAACCGAGCACCTGGGTAATTCTCTTCTGCTCAGAGCTAGGTGGAATGCAGACATGAAACGCCTTCACCTCTGGAAAGTAGATTGTCTGGTGCGTCGTACCGGAGGCAAATCGCACCAGACTCTGCTTCTCCGCCAAAAGTATGTAGAGGAGAATCCTCCACTCGATCTCATCGGAGCAGACCCAGTTGACGAAGTCCTGGCTTGTAGCCATCGGCCGGCCCATTACAACTGTGTAGCCAACGGAGGCGGTTCGCGATAGACACACGGTGTTCGCGGGCAGTATCCGCGCCGACGAGTTGGCAATGCCTAGCGGGCTTGTATGTTGAATCGTGTCATGAAGAATGCGTCCATCGTTTTGGGTTGCGTCCTTGATGCCGATCCACGGAATCGCGCCCCCCCAGTACTCTGGCTTCCGCCGACTTGGGGTGTGTCCTGTCTCTAGCCTTGCAACGTCCGTCAAGCGCACCCATTTCCAGCCGGCGGGGGGGTCGGTGGGCGGTCGGCCGACAGACAGGGCGTACCGTCCGGGGATTACGGCCGTGGTCGCAGCACGGCCGCCGGTGCGCGTAGCCGAGGGGTCAGACGTCATAGCCAATCAAGGAAAGAGCCACCTTCACGTCGCCCGTCAGGCGGTCGCTTTCCTCGAATTCCTCCGCGAGCCTGTCCATCAACGCCGCCATCCGTTCGTCGAGCGCGACGGCGTTCTCCTCTGACTCGGGTGCGCCAACGTAGACGCCCGGTGAGAGCGTAAATCCTGCAGCTGCTATCTCGGCCGTATCGCTCGCCTTGCAAAAGCCAGGTTCGTCGGCGTAATCTGCGCCGGTACTGCCACGCCAGCCGTGGTACGTCGATGCGATGCGCGTAATCTCGGCCTCGGTGAGTTCGATCTGCGTGCGGCTGATCTTGCTGCCGAGCTGACGGGCGTCAATGAACAGCGTCTCCTCGCGGCGGTCCCTCGCGCTTGATGACGTCTTGTTGCGATCGAAGAACCATAGGCACACGGGGATCGGCGTTGTGTAGAAGAGCGCGCCCGGCAGCGCGACGACACAGTCCACGACGTCCGCGTTGACGAGGCCTTCGCGGATCTTGCCTTCGCCACTCGTCATCGTGGTCAGCGAGCCGTTCGCCATCACAAAGCCCGCACGTCCGTTTGGAGCGAGATGGTGGAGGAAGTGCTGCATCCACGCGTAGTTGGCGTTACCTGTGGGCGGCACACCGTTGGCCCACCGGACGTCATCGAGGATCGCGGGGGTGGACCACTCTGACTGGTTGAAGGGTGGGTTGGCCATCACGAAGTCGGCCTTCACGTTGGCGAAGGCGTCATCGAGCAGGGAGCCGCCCTCCGTGTACTTGATCTCGCCGGAGAGGCCGTGGATGGCGAGGTTCATGCGGCCGATCCGCCAGGTGGCCTGGTTGCGCTCCTGTCCGTAGATCGAGATCTTCTCTGTGCGCCCACCGTGTGCCTCGATGAAGCGCGCCGACTGGATGAACAGCCCGCACGACCCGCATGCGGGATCGAGCACTCGACCTTCAAGTGGCTCCAGCATCTCCACGAGCAGCCGCGCGACGGGTGGGGGAGTGAAGTACTCTCCGCCTCGGTGCCCCTCGGCGCGGGCGAACTCCTTAATGAAGTACTCGTAGGTCCTGCCGAGGATGTCTCGCGCTTCCTTTGGGTCCTTGCCAAAGCCGATCTTGGCGATGGTCTCGACGAGTGACCCCATGAGTTCGGCAGACAGAGGCGCACGAGCGTAGACGCGAGGCAGCACGTTGCGGAGGCCGGGATTGTCCTGCTCGATTGCGCTCAGGGCATCGTCGATGCGCCGCGCGATGTCCGGCTGTGACGCAGCGGCGAGGAGCGCCTCCCACCGTGCACCCTCGGGAACCCAAAATACGTTCTCGGCGAGGTACTCGTCGCGGTCCTCGAGGACATCGGTTCGGGCGACCTGATCCTCGATGTAGCCCGGAGATGCCGGATCGGCGGTATCAGCTCGGAGGAACTCGCGGCGCTGCTCGAAGGCGTCGGAGATGTACTTGAGGAAGAGCAGGCCGAGGACGAGGTGCTTGTATTCGGCCGACTCGACAGAGCCGCGTAGCTTGTTCGCGGCCTCGAACAGCGCGGCCGCGTTTGGTGTATCGCCTGATCCTGATGTCGCGACCATGGCCGGAACCGTAGCGGCTAGGCCGTGGCATTGGGTTGCAACCTCTTTGGAGCGCCACGATCCCGTGCCCCGCCTCGATCGGGCCTACGCCCGGCATTCGGGCGGGACGAAGTCGCACGTTGCGTTCTACTCCATCCACACGGTGTCGGAGGATCAACTAGCACTTTTCATGCTATTCTGTCCTTATGCCAGGCGCTGCATTTAACAAGCTTGCCGAGGTCGCCGCCGATCAGTACGGCTTCGTGAGCCAGGATGACGCCCGCCAGCTAGGCGTCCAGCCGATGACGCTCGTACGGATGTCCGAGCGTGGAACGCTCGAGCGCCGGGGCCACGGGCTCTACCGCATGCGCTACTTCCCGGTGTCTTCGCTCGACTCCTACATGGAGGCGACGCTGTGGCCGAGGGGCACACGCGGCGTGCTCTCGCACGAGACGGCGCTCGATCTGTACGAGCTGAGCGACGTCAACCCGAGCAAGATCCACCTCACGGTCCCCCGCGACCATCGGATACGGCGTGAGATCCCTGCGGTTTATCGGATCCACCACGAAACCCTCTCCGATGCGGACGTGACGTACTACGAGGGAATCCCAATCGTGACCCCAACCCATGCGATCCGCCAAAGCCATGCCGCCCACCTCGGCTCAGCGCTGATCGGCCAGGCCATCGACCACGGGGAGAGCAACGGCAGGCTGACCCGCAAGCAGGCCGCTCAGCTGCGGGAGGAGCTCGGCGCGGACGCAGGTTCGGGGATGCGTCGGTGAACGCAGAGTTCAAAGCCCCCAAGCGCCGACCCAGCAGGCATAGTCACCTCGAACGGCTCCTCGGCGACTACTCAAGGACGCACGGTATCGCCCCCGACCGCACGCGCCGGTGGATATCCATGATGACTCTCATCGGCGCGCTCGAAAAAGTTCAAGCCGATGAGCAGCCCCGCTTTCTGATCAAGGGCGGCGTCTCGATGGAGCTACGCCTGGGATTGGGCGCACGCAGCACCAAGGACATCGACATCGTCTTCCGCGGTCGAACTACCGACCTGCTCGACGCGCTCGACGGAGCCTTCGAGCATCCCTACAGCGGCTTTGAGTTTCGTCGCAAGGGCGAGCCACAGCACATTCGCGATACCGGATCGATACGACTCGCTCTCCAGGTGAGCTTCCAGCAGAGAGGCTGGCAGACGCTCACGGTCGAGATCGCGAGGCCAGAGGCCGATGAGAGCGAGATCGTCCCGTCGGCGATCAGCCTCGCCGACTTCAAGCTCGACAGCCCCGAGCGCGTCACGTGCCTGTCGCTGCGCTACCAGATTGCTCAGAAGATCCACGCGGTCACCGAGGAGCCGACCGACGGACGCGCCAACTTGCGCCACTGGGACCTGATCGACCTCATCCTGCTTCGCGACCTTTTCGGAGGTGATCTCTGGCGCGCCCGGCATGCGTGCGTCCAGACCTTCGAGAATCGCGGCACGCACGACTGGCCACCGACGCTCAAAGTGCCGGACGCCTGGAGCGAGCCCTACCGCCTCGACGTGAGCGAGATCGATGCGGATCTTCCCAGCGACGTGCAGGGCGCCGCGGAGGCCGTGAGCCAGTTCATCTCCGCGATCGACACCGCCCAGCCAGGCGCCGACTGACAGCGAGTTCGCTCACCCCACCCCCGCCCGAGCCTCCCGCGTCCGCCGCGGCTTCCACCCTTGCCTTGGCACACAACTAAGCAGCAGCTGCGTATACGGATGCTGCGGGTCCTCAAACAGCGAGTCCGTCGCCCCCCGCTCAACAATCCGCCCGTCCCGCATGACGATCACGTCGTCCGCCACCTGACGCACCACCGCGAGATCGTGCGTCAGCAGCATGTACGACACCGCGGTCTGCTGGCGCAGCTCGGTAAGCAGGTTGAGGATCTGCGCCTGGATCGAAACATCCAGTGCTGAGACGGCCTCGTCGAGGATCACGAGCTGCGGCTCGACCGCCAGCGCCCGCGCAATCGCAGCCCGTTGACGCTCACCCCCCGACAGGCCGCGCGGCAGCGTCTGCCCCCGCCGCTCGTCCAGGCCGACCTGCTCGAGCAGCGTCGCCACGCGATGCTCGCGCTCGGCTTCCGTGAGGTCGAAGTGCAGGCGCAGGACCTGGCGAATCGACTCCGCCACCGGCTGGCGCGGGTCGAACGAGGAGTAGGGATCCTGGAAGACCATCTGCACGAGCCGCGCGCGCCGCTTGCGCGCCTTGGCCCCGCGTCCCAAGCTGCGCGGGTCAACGCCACCGATGGTGTAGTCCCCGGCGCTGGCCTTCTCCAGCCCGACGAGGATCCGCGCGATCGTCGTCTTTCCCGAGCCGGACTCGCCGACGACCCCCAGCGCGCGGCGCTCGCGCAGCTCGAACGACACGCCCGCGAGCGCGGGGTGGCCTGCGCCGCGGCGCAGGCCGTGGCGCGGCGCGAACGTCTTGCTCAGGTCGGCGACCTCGAGCACCGCGTCGGTCACGACGCCTCCCGCGCGCTTGCCAGCGACGGCGCGAGCGTCTCCGCGCGGATGCAGCTCGTGCGCCCGCCGCGCAGCTTGCGCACGACCGGCGCGGACTCGCTGCACTCGGGGATCGCGAGCGCGCAGCGGTTGGCGAACGGGCAGCCCGCGGGCGCCTCGACCGCGGACAGCGGGCGCCCGGGGATTACCTCCAGGTACTCCGGCTGCACCGCCAGGCTCGGCCTGCTCGCGAGCAGCGCCGCGGTGTAGGGGTGAAGCGGCGCGTCGTGCAGCCGCCACGACGCCTGCTCCTCCATGATCCGCCCGCCGTACATCACGAGCGTGCGGTCGCACACCGCCGCTGCCAGCTCGAGGTCGTGGGTGATCAGCATCAGCCCCATCCCGCGCTCGCGCCGCGCCTCGTCGAGGATCGCCATCACGTCCGACTGCGTGGTCACGTCGAGCGCCGTCGTCGGCTCATCCGCGAGGATCAGCATCGGCTCCATCGCCAGCACCGCGGCGATCATCACCCTCTGCAGGAGGCCGCCCGACAGCTCGTGCGGGTACTGGCGCAACCGCGCCTCAGGCCGCGACACGCCGACGTCGTCCAGCAGGCGCACGACGCGCCGGCGCGCGTCCTGCCGGCTCAGCCCGCGCAGCGTCGTCATCGGCTCGGTCAGGAAGTCGCCGACCGACAGCACCGGGTTGATGCTCGCGCGGGGGTCCTGGAAGATCATGCCGATGCCGCCCGTGCGGTACGCGCGCAGCGCGGTCGCGGACATCTCCAGCACAGACTCGCCGTGAAACGAGACCTCGCCGCTCGCGCGCGCGCCCGGTGGCAGCAGGCGTCCGATCGCGCGCGCCGTCATCGACTTGCCCGAGCCCGACTCGCCGACGACCGCCACCGCCTCGCCCTTCCCCACCTCGAACGTGATGTCGCGCAGCACCGGCCGCAGCCTGTCCTCGACCAGCACCTCGACGCCCAGCCCCTCGACCCGGAGCAGCTGGCTCATGCCCGCCCCCTGCCCGCGGTCGGCTCGTCGCCGAGGCGCGCGCTCAGCGCCGTCGCGGCGACGATCGTCAACACGATGAACACGCTCGCGAACAGAGTCTCCCAGGGCGCGTTCTGGAGGATCGAGTTCTGCCCCTCGTTGACGAGCACGCCCCAGTCCGGGGTCGGGGGCTGGACGCCGAGGCCGAGGAAGTTGATCGCGAGCAGGTCCGTCATGCCATAGGTGAACGTCAGCGCCAGCTGCGCCCAGATCGTGCGGGAGATGTTCGGCAGCACGTGGCGGATGCAGATCGCAAGGCCCGAGAACCCCTGCACGCTCGAGGCGGCGATGTAGGGGAGCGAGCGCTCGCGCAGCGCGGCGCTGCGGATGATGCGCGCGACCCACGGCGTGTTGGCGATCGCCAGGGCAACGACCGGCGCGGTCAGCCCCCGCCCGAGGATCGCCACGGCCATCATCGCCAGCAGCAGGCCGGGGAACGCGAACAGGATCTCCATGCTTCGCGACAAGAGCGCGTCTGAGACCCCCCGCTTCCACGCCGCCACGACCCCGATCAGCGTGCCGAGCGCCGTGGCGCCGCCTGCGATCAGGATCGGGCCGAGGATGCTCGGCCGCGCGCCCGCGAGCACGCGCGAGAAGATGTCGCGCCCGGTCGCGTCGGTGCCGAACAGGTGCGCGAGCGAAGGGCCCTGGAGCGCGATTTCGAGGTTGACCGCGCTCGGGCTCTGCGGCGCGATCACCGACCCGAACACGACGAAGATCACCATCGCGCCCAGCACGACGCTGCTCACGGCGAGCACCAGGTCGTTCGGGCGTTTGAACCGCACCCGCCGCCGGTAGCCCCCGTAGGCGCCTACTGCCGACATCTCGCCAAGCCCCTCACTCGAGCGTTATCCGTGGGTCGAGACGTGCGCAGATCACGTCGACGACGAAGCCGACGCCGATGAATGCCGCGACCGCGATCAGCGACACCGCCTGGATCACCGGGAAGTCGTCTTGGGAAATAGCGCTCACCAAGAGCGCGCCGAGACCGTTGAGCGAGAACGCCGTTTCCACCACGGCCGCCCCGACCACCAGGTAGGCGATCACGATTCCCGACGCCGTCGCCACGGGGATCGACGCGTTGCGCAGCACGTGGCGGCGGATCACGCGCCCGCGGGGCAGGCCCCTGACGGTCGCGGTCGTGACGTGCTCCTTCTCGAGCTCGCCCTCGACTGAGGCCTGGGTGAGGCGCCCGATGTAGGCGACCGAGGAGAGCGCGAGCGCGATCGCGGGCAGGGTGAGGTGCCACAGCTCGTCGATGAACCCCGCGCCCGAGCCGTACACAGGGAACCAGCCCAGCTGCACGCTGAAGACGGCGATCAGCAGCAGCGAGGCGACGAACGTCGGGATCCCGAGGCCGATCGCCTCCGCGACGACCATCGCCGTCCCCAGGAACCCGCGCTTCAGCGCCGCGATCGCGCCGGAGAGCGTGCCGGCGACGACGATCACCAGCGAGCACATGCACACGAGGATCAGCGTCGTGTCGATCCGCGGCGCCATCACGGCACTGACGCTCTCGCTCTCGACGTAGGAGGTGCCGAAGTCGCCCCTCACCGCGCGCCCGAGCCAGTCGGCGTACTGCACGACGAACGGCGCGTTCAGGTCATAGCGCTTTTCGAGCAGCTCGCGTGTGTGAGTATTAACGGGGCGGCCCGCGGTCAGCGCCGTGACCGGGCTGCCCGGCGCGAGGAACAGCGAGCCGAAGATCACGACGCTCGCGACGAGCATCGCCACGAGGCCGTGCACGAGGCGGCGGAGGATGAATCTCGTCACTTGCCCCTCACACCGCGCCGCGGTCGCGAGCTACCCGGCCGCGCCCAGTTCGGCGGTCCAGGGATAGTGGAATGCGTACGGCCAGCTGGCGGACGGTCCCGTGACGCGCTTGCCGAGGAACATGCGCTCGGGGGTGTAGAGCAGCGGGATGTAGCGCGCCGACTTCACCACGACCTTGTCGACCGCCACCGTCAGTTCGGCGCGCTTCGTGGCGTCGGTCGTGGCGTTGGCTTCGTTGAACTCCTTCAGCGCTTCCGGCGGAAGCGTCCACTGGCTCAGGTTGGTCGGCCCCGGCAGCGTGTTGACCGCCATCGCCTCCAGCGGGTCGGTCATGTCCGTCCACAGCTGGAAGCTGAGCAGCAGATCGTACTTCTCCCGGGCCGCCGGCGAGAGGTAGAGGTTGGTGACGGCCGCCGGCTGCAGCGGCACCGCCTGCATCGGGATGCCCACGCTTTCGGCCTCCGCGACGATCGCGGTGGCGATCGTCGACTCGGTGGTGATTCCGGCCGTGTACACCATCGTCAGGGGTTGGGTCATCTTCCCGACTTGGGCGACCAGGCGCCGTGCTTCCGCCACGTTCGCCTTGTGTTCCCCGAACTCTTTCTTCAGTTCTTCGTTGTACGCCTCATAGACCGGAGCCGCTTCGGGGTAGTGAATCGGGAACACTGAGGAGGAGAAGATCGGCGAGGCGGCGCCGCTGTAGCCGATCTTCGCGAGCGCCGAACGATCGATCGCGAGCGACAGCGCCGCGAGCAGGTGCGTCTCCTGGGTGGTGTTTCCTCCGATCGCCACGAGTCCGGCGAGATCCGTCGCCGGGCCGACGTACAGGTGGCCGGCGGAGGTGTTGCGAAGCTCGCTGACCGAGCTACCCGGAGCTTCGTAGGTGCCGTCGATTTCGCCGGTCAGCAGGGCATCGGTGAGCGTGCTGGAGTCGGTGACCCACTTGAACGTCACGCTCGCGACCTTCGGCTCCAGGGCCTTGTCCCAGTAGTCCGGGTTGCGCACCATCACCAGCTGCTGTCCGGGCGTCCAGCTCTTGAACTCGAATGGCCCGGTGCACATGACGCCGTGCTGCGCCGTCCCGTAGCTGCCGCCGGCTGCCTTGGTGAACGCTTCCTCGGTCACGACGCCCATGCCCGTCGCCATCATCTCGTTGACGAGGACGTTGGGCACGTGCGTTGTGAGGGTCACCTGCAACGGCCCCGTCTGCTTGACGCTCGCGATCATCACACCCATCGGTTCGAGGTAGACGGAGGCGTCCGCGGGGTCGATCTGGCGCTCGAGGCTGTAGACGACGTCTTTGGCGGTCAGCGGCTTGCCGTCCCAGAACTTCACCCCGGGGCGGATGTTGTAGACCCACGTCAGCGGCGTCGGGTGGCTGTAGGACTCCGCGAGATCGGGGACAATCTGCATCGCGGCGTTGATCCGCAGGAGGCTGTCGCACATCTGCGCGAGCACCTCGTTTTCCGGTGGGTTCCAGTCCTTCGTGGGATCGAGCGGGACCGGTTCCCCGAGCGGGAGATCCCAGACGACGTTTGCCAGTTCGCCCTTGGCGGCGGGCGTGTATGTCGTCAGCGCGAGCGAGCCGCTGGACGCCGAGTTGGTGGCGGTGCTGCCGCAGGCGCTCAGCAGCGCTGCGACGCCGAGCGCGACAGCCAGCAGCCACCTCCTGGGTGTGTCGTTTGAGTACACGGACGATCATCATCCGGGCGCCGCCCCCGCTTGCGTTAGCGACCCGTGGCCAGCATCTAGCTCGCGCGTCTGGCCAGATGCACAAAAATCGGAATCAGCGCCGGAATGGATTCCGTGGAGCGGGATGTTCTCGGCCGGTTCGGCTCCAGTTGGCTAGATCTCGCACGCGTCATCCCGCGAGACGGAAAGACATATGCTCTGCATCCCGCTGACTGGACCTCTGGCCGAACTCTTCTTTTCAACTTTCGACGCGCGTCCGTATCGTGCGCCACAGGCTGGAGCTGAGAATGGGCGCCACCGTGACCGACATGCACCACACGACCGCCGCGCAAGCCGAGCTTTCGCCGCCGATGCTGCTCGAGAAGGGCGAGGTGAACTACACCCTCGCCCCGACCCATCCCCCGACGGCGCATGTCGACCCGGGCGAGCGGCTGCTGGTGGAGACCGAGCTGAACATCGGCGACCACCTCAAAGATCTGGGCGACGAGTTCGACATCTCGATGGCGGTCGCGCCGTTCCTCAACGGCGCGACCGGGCCGATCTACGTTCGCGGCGCAGACGTCGGGCACGCGCTCGTGTGCGACATCGAGGCGATGGAGCTCATACCCCCGGGCTTCACCGCGCTCGCGCCGGGGCTGTGGCCGTTTGCCGAAGCGGGGCCGACTTTCGCCGGCGGCGCCGCGCACCGCGTCGTCGACGTGCGCGACGGCCACGTGATCTGGGACGAGCGCACGCGGATACCGATCAGCCCGATGGTCGGCGTGCTCGGCACGGCTCCGGCGTTGGAGGCGATCTCGACGATGGACTGCGGCCCGCACGGCGGCAACCTCGACGTGCAGGAGCTCGCGCCCGGCACGCGCGTGTTCCTGCCGGTCGCCGTCGAGGGCGCGCTGCTGTACGTGGGCGACTGCCACGCCGTGCAGGGCGACGGCGAGCTGTCGGGGTTCGGCGCGATCGAGATCCGCTCACGGGTGACGATCCGGGTGGACATCGCGCCGCGGCCGGCGAGCATGCGCTGGCCGCGCTTCGAAGACGGCGAGCACATCGGCGTGGTCGCGTGCGCGCGGCCACTCGAGGACGCCTTCCGCCTGGCCGTCAGGGAGCTCGCATCGTGGCTCGCCGAGGACTTCGGCTACTCGCTCGCAGACGCCGTGCTGCTGCTGGGGCAGGTCGCGCAGGCGCGCTGCACGCAGATGGTCAACCCGCACTTCACATATGTGTGCAAGATCGCAAAGCGCTACCTGGAGCTCACATGACGGAGGAGCAGATGCAGCGCATCCCCAAGACCGAGCTGCTGTACACCTACGAGCCGGGCAGGCCCGCGGTGGCGAGCGTGCAGTCCGGCGAGACGATCCTCGTTGAGACGCGCACCGCGTTCGGCGACGCCGAGCTCGTCCAGGGAGTCGAGGTATCGGGCCCGGAGCCCGACCGCGCCGATCCGCTGACTGGCCCCATCTACGTCGAGGGCGCCGAGGTCGGCGACGCGTTGGCGGTGCACATCGAGCGCATCGAGCTGGTCGGCGATCCCGTGATCGGGCCGATCAGGGGCTGCAGCGCGCTCGATTGGGGACCGCTGCCGGTGGACATCCTGGAGGTGCGCGATGGAAAGCTGCTGGTCGGCTCCCTGTCGCTGCCGATCAAGCCGATGGTCGGCTGCATCGCCGTCTCGCCCGCAGCGGGGATCACTCCGAGCACGTCCGTCGGCGACCACGGCGGCAACCTCGACACCAAGCACATCGCCCCCGGCTCGACCGTGATGCTGCCGGTATTCGAGCGCGGCGCGGGGCTCGTGCTGGGCGATTGCCACGCGCTGCAGGGCGACGGCGAGATGACGGGAGCGCCGCCCGAGACGGACGCGGAGGTGACGATCCGGGTGGAGACGATCAAGGGCCTCACGCTCGCCCGCCCGCGCGTGCTCACGGCGGAGCGGTTCATGACGCTCGCCTCCGCCGACACGCTCGAGCGCGCCTGCGCGCTGGCGGTCGCCGACATGGTGCAGGCGCTCGAGTCAGCGACCAGCCTCAGCGCCGACGAGGCCTACGTGCTGCTGACGCTCTGCGGCGATCTGGAAGTGAGCCAGGTCGTGAACGACTGGTCCACGGTGCGGGCGGCCGTCGACCGCACGCTGCTGAACGCGTGATGTCCGGGCCGTCGCTGGCCGCGGAGCTCTGTCTCCTGAGCGCGGGCGAGCTGCTCGAGCTGATGCGCTCGGGCGAGCTGTCGAGCGTTGAGGTCGTCAGCGCCCACCTGGAGCGCATCGCGGAGGTCAACCCGGCGCTGAACGCGATCGTGACGCTCGCGGCCGATGAGGCGATCGAGCAGGCCAAGCTCGCCGACCGCGCGCGCGCCGCCGACGCCGCGAACGTGGGCCTGCTGCACGGGCTGCCGATCGGGATCAAGGATCTGGTCGACACGGCGGGGATGCGCACGACCTACGGATCGCCGATCTTCCGCGAGCACGTGCCGGTGAAGGACGCGGCGATCGTCACGCTGCTGAGGCACGCCGGCGCGATCGTGGTGGGCAAGACCAACACGCCGGAGTTCGGGGCGGGGTCGCACACGTTCAACGCGGTGTTCGGCGTCACTCGCAACCCCTACGACCCGACGCGCTCGGCCGGAGGCAGCAGCGGCGGCGCGGCGAGCGCGCTGGCAAGCGGCATGCTGGCGCTCGCGGACGGCACGGATCTCGGCGGCAGCCTGCGCAATCCCGCCTCGTTCTGCAACGTGGTCGGCCTGCGCCCGTCACCGGGGCGGGTCAGCACGCTCCCCAGCAGCGACCTCTGGGACCCGATGTCGGTGTCCGGGCCGATGGGGCGCTGCGTGGAGGACGTGGCCCTGGCCATGGACGTCGTCGCGGGGACAGACCCGCGCTATCCGCTGACGCTCGGCGATGGGGCCGGCGACGGTGACCCCGGGCGCTCGTTTCGCGACGCGCTCGGGCAGGACGTGAAGGGCTTGCGGGTGGCCTGGAGCACGAACCTGGGCGGGTTGCCCGTCGAGGCGGAGGTCCTGCAGGTGCTGGGGCGCCAACGCGCCGTGTTCGAAGACCTCGGCTGCGTGGTCGAGGATGCCGAGCCGGATCTGTCGGCCGCGGATGAGGCGTTCGACGTGCTGCGCGCGCTCGGCTTCGTGGTCGCACACCACCAGAAGCTGATCGAGCACCGGGAGCTGCTGAAGGACACCGTCGTGTGGAACATCCAGCAGGGCCTGGAGCTGACGCCGCAGCGCATCGCCGCGGCCGTGAGCGCGCGCAGCGCGATCGTCGCGCGGGCGCTGGAGTTCTTCGAGCGCTTCGACGCGCTGGTCCTGCCCGTGTCGCAGGTGCTGCCGTTCCCGGTGGAGGTCGATTGGGTGCGCGAGATCGAAGGCGAGCCGATGGAGCACTACGTTGCGTGGCAGCGCACGTGCAGTCGTATCACCGTGACCGCGCACCCGGCGATCGGGGTGCCCGGCGGCTTCACCGCGGGCGGCCTGCCGGTCGGGCTGCAGATAGTGGGGCGCTACCGCGACGAGCGCAACCTGCTGCGCCTGGCCCAGGCGTTCGAGTCGGCTACCGGCTTCGGGCTGCGCCGCCCGCCCACACCCGTGTCAGCCTGAGGAGGCGAGCGAGTCGGCCACGCGGTCGGCGGCCACGCGGATCTGCTGGCCGAGCGCCGCGAACTCGTCGGGTCGCAGGCGCGAGGTCGGCCCGGACACGCTCAGCGACGCGATCGGCGTGCCGGCGGCGGGCATGATCGGCGCGGCGACGCATCCGGCGCCCAGCTCGTGCTCCTCGAGCTCGCTCGCCCACCCGTGCGCACGCACGCCGGCCAGATCCTGACGCAGGGCCTCGGGGTCGGTGAGGGTGCTCGGAGTGAAGCGCCTGAGGCCCGCGGCGAACAGCGGCTCGAGATAGGCGTCCGGCTGCCACGCGAGCAGAGCCTTGCCGGCGGCGGTCACGTGCGCGTCCATGCGCGAGCCGACCTTCACCTCGACCCTGATCGTGCCGCTGCCGAGCACCTGCTCGATGAAGACCACCTGCGAGCCGTCGAGAATCGTCAGATGCGCGGTCTCGCCGCAGGCGCTCGCGAGCTCGGTCATGTGCGGCAGCGCAGCGGCGCGCAGAGCGGCCAGGCGCTGCTCGGCCGCGGAGACGAGGCCGAGCAGCCGGTGTCCCGGCCCGTATCTGCGGGACTCCTCGTCCTGTCGCACGAAGCCGAGGTCGAGCATCGTGTTGAGCAGGCGATGGGCGGTGCTGGGCGCGAGCGCTGTCGCGCCGGCGAGCTTGGCGAGCGAGAGCTCCTCTCCCTGCGCGATCACGCTGAGCAGCTCGAGCGCGCGCTGGACCGACCTGACGGGGGTTTCCTCGCCGGACACCGTCTCAACCTATATCGCTTCTCGTTCCGGACACATTCTGCGATGCGCAATCTATAGGCTCCGACGTTCCGTCTGATGGTGCAGTTGGATGAAGAACCGCACCGATGATTCGACTTGCGTATGTATCGCAGGCCGGCCTCGAGCGCGGAGAATGGGCACGTGCCCGGCTTTCAGTTCCTGCAGACACCGGGCCCGACGAACGTCCCCGGCCGCGTGCTGCGCGCGATCAGCGCGCCGACGATCGACCATCGCGGCCCGGCCTTCGCGGAGCTGACACACACGATTCAAAAGGGGCTGCGCAGCCTGCTCGCGACGAGCCAGCACGTGGTGATGTTCGCGGGCTCGGGCACGGGCGGCTGGGAGGCCGCCCTGGTCAACACGCTCGCGCCGGGGGCACGGGTGCTCGCGTTCGACACCGGTCACTTCGCGCGTACGTGGTCGGAGGTGGCCACCCGGCTCGGGTTCGACGTGGAGCTGGTGGCCGGCGACTGGGGCCGAGGCGTCGATCCGGCGGTGGTGGAGTCGATCCTGAGCGCCGATCCGTCACACACGTTCGCCGCGACGCTGATCGTGCACGGGGAGACCTCGACCGGCGTGATCGCCGATCTGCCGGCGTGTCGCGCGGCGATCGACGCGGCCGGACACCCGTGCCTGCTGCTCGTCGACATCGTCTCCTCGCTCGGGGCGAGCGGGTACCTGCACGATGAGTGGGGCGTCGACGTCGCCGTCGGCGCGTCGCAGAAGGGACTGCTGCTGCCGCCGGGGCTCGCGTTCAACGCGGTCAGCGAGCGGGCGTTGAAAGCGTCGCGGGAATGCGAGTCGGCGCGCTCCTACTGGGATTGGGGCGCTGTGATCGCAGCCAACGAGGCCGGCATGTTCCCGGCGACGCCGCCGACGAACCTGATGTTCGGCCTGCTCGAGGCGCTGGCGATGCTCGAAGAGGAGAGCATGACGGCGGTGCTCGCGCGGCATCAGCGCCACGCCGCGGCGACGCGCGCGGCGGTCGCCGCGTGGGGGCTTGAGACCGTGTGCACGGCCCCGGACCGGTACCACCCAGGGCTCACCGCGGTGCGGCTGCCCGCCGCTTTCGATGAGCGCGATGTGCGACGCGCGATCCGCGAGCGCTACGGCGTCTCGCTCGGCGGCGGCCTCGGGCCGCTGGCGGGGAGCGTGTTCCGGATCGGGCACCTCGGCGACTTCAACGACGCGATGCTGATCGGGGTGCTGGGGGCGGTGGAGCTGGGGTTGAGGCAGGCGGGGGTGGAGTGCCCGGGGGGCGTGGGCGCGGCGATGGATGCTTTGCGTTAAGCGCGTACTCTGCGACACAAGACTTGACCGCCCCCTACCGGAGACGATCGGAATGGGTTCAATGCGGGGCGGGCGGATCACCGTTGCCCGCCTGAAGCTCACCAATCTCCGTGAGGCGGCGTCCTTCCTGCGGACATACCCAATACGCGACACCGTCCTGCACGTCGGGCGACGCGGGATGTCTGTGGCCCGGGCAGACCGGCCGTGCTAGTCCCCAGGCCAACGCGGTCTCTGAGAGGTGCTCTTGTATACCCTCCGCGACGATGAACATCAGCTCTCCTGACGGTGCCGTACTATCTACTCCGAAGCCGTACATGTCCTCGCCGAGTCGAACGACGACAGTACCGAGCCTCCCATCCTCAGCACATGTGAAATACGACAGAGTAATGGGGAGCGGCTCCCCTACCTGAATGTCGGCGACCACGTACTGCGCTGCGCGAGCGACCGCATCCGGCATAGGCTCTGCCGCCGACATAGCAAAGTCTTTGCGCGCGTCGCCGGCCCCTGTCCGTGCCGTGAAGGATCCCCATGCCGCCGTTCCCTCATGCCGCTCGTCGTCCATGTCCCAACTCTACCACTGGCTCCACGCCGCAAGCTCGGCACCATTCGCCGCGACTAGACATCCCGTCGGCGATCTACGTATCGACTTTGAAGTTTTGCTTCGCAATCTGGACACAATCACCCTCCACGCCATCTTTCAGGCAAAGGTAGCTGAACTTGATCTCTAGCTGATACTCCTGCCCGAGATAGACGTGGATTCTCGAGTGGAAGTAATAGTCCGCCGGCAGGGCTGCATGAAAGTCGCTGCCGAACCTGAACACTTTTTTCGACGGCATCTTGTATGTAGTCGCGATCTCGGTCACGGGGCCGATCGCCTCAGTTTGCACCTCCGGTGACAACACAAACAACCATGACAATTCGGCCGGCGTAATCTTTGGTGTGAACTTTGCTTCGTTTCGCCATTCACCCAGCGGCTTGTTATCCACAGAACTCAGGGCGACTTTCCTATACCTCGCTTTAGCCGGAGTGTAATGGATATAGCCGCTCGGTTCGAGCGGGCCCAAGTCGTCCGGAGCGGATACTCCGGGCGAAAATGCGGGTAGCGTGAGCATCGACGCGTCGCCATGGGCTTCTTCCGGTATGAATTCTTCTTCTGCAGCCAGCCCTTCTCCTTCTTCCGATTCCGACGTTTCGGCGGCTTCTTCTTCACCTCCTTCTTCGCCAAAGAGTTCGTATGGAGCAACCGCATTCGTCGCTTCCGAGTCCACTGCCTCGCTTCTTACCCTTGTGTGTGCGGCGACGACGGCACGCAGCCGGTAGCCCTCATCTCCTGAGGTCACCGCATAGGTTGACCCGGTGGCTCCCGGCACATTGCTGCATTCTCGGGGTGGCGGTTCGGTCAACCATTCTTCTTCCGAAGTGATTTCTTCTTCGGCGGCGCACCGCTGCCACTGATAGGAGAACGATGTAATGCGAGGCACCCGCCAAGTCCCCGTCGTCGCTGCCAACGTTTCGCCTTCTTCGGCGAAACCCTGGACCGTCGGAGGCACGACGTTCCACGCCGGTTCTTTGACTTCCGCCCCTTCTTTCAGCAGAAGGCCGCTAAACGTTTCCCTGACATGCTGCGCTTCAGCCACGCACGCTTCGCTGCTCCACCCATACGGCGGCAGGCCCGGGCATTCTTTTTCCCGCGTGTAGGGTACTTCGAGGAGGCCGTAATTTCGGATGTCGACGTCCCACGCGTCGTGCGGCCACACGGGCGCGTCCCCATCCGCTTCGTGCGGTAGATCCGCAGTGAAGAGCCCGTCATTTTCAAACACAGGACACTGGGTTATGTCTTCGGCCTCCCGCTGGCAGCCTCGTATGAGTGGTTCGAAGCCCTGGGCATTGGCCTGGAAGGTCCCGTAGTTCACAAAGAACGTACCGCTATCTTGCCAAACGTAGATGCCGCCCGTCTCCCATGTGGCTGTCCCTTCGTTGATGAACTCGCCTCCGCCGAACTGGACGTTGCCGGCGTCGAATGACGTCGTCGATCCCGGCTCGGTGACGATCGCGCCGGGTCCCTCCGTGATGGCGTTCCAGCTTGTCCAGTTCAGCGTGTGCAGGATGTCGAGTTCGCCCGCGACCGCTACCTGCTGCACCTGCGGGAACCAATAATCGGGTTCTGCCTGCAGGAACGTCAGCGAGCCTAGTTCGCTGGGCGTCATGCCGGTAAGCGTGAGGATGCTGTGCAATGTCGCGAGGCTTGCGCCGCTGCCCTTGATCGTGCCGGCCGTGACGTTGTCATCAAGATACATGTCGCCGGTGATGGTGGCGGTCGCGCCGAGCGAGTAGCTGACGCCGGTCGAGATGCCGTCCAGTTCGATCTCTGCACCCGGTGCCGCGGTCCATGTGTCGGAGGCGAATTCCGCTGATTCTCCGCCATCGGCGAACTCGAGCGTGCCACTCTCCGCGTCGATCGTGCCATCGTTGTCGATATGGAAGCTGACGAGCGCGGGGGTGCTGCCTTCGGTCTTCTGGACGAGCCCCGTGTTCACCAACGTCGCCTGCCCCAAGAGCCCGTAGTCGTCGCCGACCGGACTGTCGGCGTTGAGGTTCAGGGTCCCGCTGTTCACGATACGCCCGGCGTCGCTTCCATCGATCGAGTCATGCGGTCCGATCGTGAGGGTGCCTGCGTTCTCCAACGTCGCTTCTTCCAGATTCATGATGGCCGATATGCTGGCGCTGTCACCGGACTGGAGTTCGAGCACACCGTCGCCCGCGATCGTCCCATAGTTCTCGCCCACGAAGGAATTGGCGACGTCTAGCGTACCCCCGCCCTTCAGCACCCCACCGTTCAGCGTGAGCGCGTCGAGCGTCGACGTTTCGTCTTTCACTTCGAGGATCCCCTGCTCCCGGTAGGCTTCGCCATTGACTGTGACAGCGGCGGAGGACCCGTGGATCGTCCCAGCCTGCACGGGCCCGTGCGTTATTTCTATCGACCCCGATAGGTTTGCGGACGCGCCCAGCGCGAACGCGTCGGTCGAGTCGAAGAAGATCTTGGCGCCCGCCGCTGCCGACCACGAGCCGACGTGGTGTTCTTGCGAGCTTCCGCCGCCCGTGAGTTCGAGCGTGCCAGCCGTCACGCTCACGAGCCCTTCGTTCTCGATCGTCGAGGATATCGTCGCGGTCCCGGCGCCATTGGTCTTCTCGAGCGTCCCCGTGTTGATGAGCGTCCCCGGGCCGCCGAAGATCGTCGCTTCGTTTTCCACGGTCAGGGTTCCAGCGTTTTCGAGCTCGTGCTCTTCCTCGAGGCCGAGGGACGAAGACACGGTCGCGGTCGCGCCGGGCTCAATCACCGTCTTGCCTGAGCCCTCCAGATAGGCGAAGGTCCCGCCGGTGAAGGATTTCGTCACATCGACTTGCCCGGCCCCGTCGAGGGCTGCGCTGTTGATCAGTTCGGGGGCGCGGGTCCCGATGACGTTCAGGGTGCCGATCGTGGAGATGGCCGGCCCTTCCACGTTCAGGGTCCCGCCTGTGCGTTCGTAGTACGGATCGGCGGTGACGGTCACTTCGGCGTCGGCGCCCGCGATCTGCGGGATGTCGACGCGGGCTCCTTCGGAGATGCGGATCGCTCCGGAGAACGTGCTCGACGCGAGGTGGAATTCTCTGAACCCGCCGAAGACGATCGTCGCGCCACTGGCGGCGGACCAGCTGGCGGAGTGGGCCGCCGGTCCCCCGCCGCCCGTGAATTCGAACGTCCCAGAGCTTGCCGCGACGGCTCCTTCGTTGTCGAAGCCTGCGCTGACGTCTACGTCGCCAGCACCTTCCGCCTTCTGCAGCGTGCCCGTGTTGACGAGTAGGCCCGGGGCTCCCCAACCAGACCCGAGCGCGCCTTCGAGCGTGAGCGTCCCTTCGTTTATGAGTTCGCGGTCCGCGAGCGTCCCGCCTTTGATCGAGGACGTCGTGCCGCGCGCGAGGATCGTCGCGCTCGCGCCTTCCATCGTTCCGCCGGTCCACGTGAGCGATCCGGTGACCTCAAGCACGGCGGGGCCGCCGATGCTGCCGCCGCTCTGGGTCAGAGACGCGACTTCCGACACGGTCGCGGCTTCGGCGAGGTCGAGGCTGCCGCCGCTGATGACGAGTTCGCCGCGGTTGCCGAGCGAGGCCACTTCGTTCGTCCCACCGGCTATGTGCACGGTGGCTCCGCTGGGTATGCAGGCGCGGTCGTGGGCGCCTGGGACGGTGCCCGTGGACCAGTTGCGGGCGCTCTGCCAAGCACCGTCGCCCGCTTCGCCGGTCCAGTCATCGCTGCACCCTGATTCGGATTCTTCTGCGTCGTCGTGGTTGTCGACGCGGGTGCTGATCGGCCTCGTGGTGTAGGTGTTACCCGCGCGGTCGCTGATCACCGCGTGCAGCTGGTAGGAGCCGTCGGTCAGCGCCGTCGTGTCGATCGCGCAGCTGTACGTCGTTTCTTCGCTCGGCATCGTCTCGGCCATGCAGGCGTCGCGCCAGGTGCCGCTCCCCGTGGCCTCGATTTCGAGTTGCCAGCTGGCGACGCCGGAGAGCGCGTCGTGCGCCGAGCCCTTCACTTCGACCAGGCCTTCGACGGTGCGTGGCAGCAACTCGAGGCTGCCGGTCGGCGCGGTGTTGTCGATCGTGACGTTCTGCGTCGTCGTGTCGTAGACGTTGCCCGCGTTGTCGAGCACCTGGGCACGCACGGTGTATTCGCCGTCCGTCAGGCCCGCCGTGTTCGGCTCGCAGCCGTACGTCGAGCCAGAGAGCGGCGTCGTCTGGGGGGAGCAGGCGTTCGTCCACGCGCCGCCACTGGCCGGCATGATCTGCGGCGTCCAGCTCGCGACGCCGGCCAGCGGGGCGCTGGCGGTGCCGCTGAGGCTGACGGTGCCCCGGGCGTATTCGGTTTCGCTCACGCGGTTGAGCGTTCCCGATGGAGGCGTGTTGTCGATGGTCGTGGTGGTGGCGCTCGTGGTGTACTCGTTGCCGGCGTTGTCCGTGATGCTCGCGCGCAGTTCATAGGAGCCGCCGGCATACGCGGTGGTGTTGACGGCGCAGCGGTACGTTGACCCCGACGTCGGTTTCGTCTGAGCCGGGCACGCGTCGCTCCATTCGTCTTTGCCCGAGCGTGAGATCTCGAGCTGCCACGAGGCGACACCCGAGCCGCCGTCTTCGGCCGTTCCCGCGACCGCGGCTTCGGCACCGCGCAGGTAGGTGCTGGCTGCGACGCTTCCCGTCGGCGGCGTGTTGTCGAGGACCACGGTGATGGCTGGCGTCGGCGCGCTAGCGGGAGGCGTTTCGCTGTCGCTGAGCTGCGCGCGCACCTTGTAGTGGCCATCTGGATATGAACCCGAGTTCGTAACCCACGCGCAGCTGTATTCACCCACCAGACTCGGCGTCAGACCAGCGCAGATCGTTTCCCATTCTTCGCCGCCGACGGGCGCCGCTTCGATGGCGGCGCTCGAGAAACCCGATCCGACGCTGCCGCCATAGCCCGCGACGGTCACCGTCTGCGCCGCGTATGGCAGGGCGTAGAGATACCCGCGTGGCGGCCCTGAAACGGGCTTGCGTTCGACGGTCGCACCTGCGATCTGCACGTCGGCGAGGTTGACTTCTTCGCCGATCAAGAAGAGCCCGCCCGTCAACGCGATGCTCGCCCCGCTCGGCGCAGTCCAGACCCCCACCGCGACCGCTTCCGGTATGCCGCCGGCCGCAAGACGCAGCGTGCCGCCGTGCGCTTCCAGCGCGCCCTGGTTCGAGAAGGGAACGGCGATCACAAGCACTCCACCCGTGCCCGCGTTGGCCACGAACGTTCCCGTGTTCACGATGCTCGGCTGCGCGCCACCAGTGCTGTAGATCGTGTACTGATCGCCACCAACCCCATAGCCACAACCATCATCATACGAGTTGTCGTTGAACGTACCC